>Ga0065720_1002273_pt1 | contig 88896 bp, 90 predicted proteins | sample Thericmetagenome_FD_59107 | JGI IMG/M metagenome (GOLD analysis project Ga0065720, IMG submission 59107) | Thermophilic microbial communities from the Joint Bioenergy Institute, California, USA of rice/straw/compost enrichment - eDNA_2 v2... | ecosystem: Engineered > Solid waste > Grass >...
GTGTCATCACGAAGGAGCCGGTACGGGTGCTGGGCGAGGCGATCGGCTCGCTCGGCTCGAGCGCCGGGCGCCTGGTCGAAGGCGGCGTGGCCGACCTGTGCCTGTTCGACCCCGAGGCCCGCTGGGTGGTCGAGCCCGCCCAGCTCAGGAGCCAGGGCCGCCACACGCCGTTCAACGGCTACGAACTGCCCGGTCGGGTGCGCTGTACCGTGGTGGCCGGCCAGGTCGCCTACGAGTCCGGCCTGCCGGGGGCCTGAGCGCAGCCGCCGCGATGCTGCGCGCCGGCGTGCGGCTGGTCCGCCTGGGGCTGCACGTGCTGCACGGCCTCGCGGTCGTGCTGCTGCAGTTCGGCCACCTCGACGCCGAGGGCCGGCGCGCGCGCGTGCAGTGGTGGTCGCGCAAGCTGCTGCGCACGATCGACGCCGAGCTGGTCGTCGAGGGCACGCCGCGCCCGGGCGCCAAGCTTTTCGTCGCCAACCATGTCTCGTGGCTGGACATCGTCGCGATCAACGCGGTGGCGCCGGCGCGCTTCGTCTCCAAGGCCGAGGTGCGGCACTGGCCGTTGCTCAACCGCATGGTCTCGGCCGCGGACACGCTCTACATCGAGCGCGAGCGGCGGCGCGACGCGATGCGCGTGGTGCACCAGATGGCCGAGGCGCTGGAGGCCGGCGACACGGTGGCGGTGTTTCCCGAGGGCACGACCTCGGACGGCACGGGCTTGCTGCCCTTCCATGCCAACCTGCTGCAGGCCGCGATCGCCACCGGCGTGCCGGTGCAGCCGGTCGCGCTGCGCTACCGCGACGCGCAGCATGCGGTCAGCCCGGCGGCGGCCTATGTCGGCGACACCAGCCTGGTCGCCTCGCTGTGGAACGTGCTGCGTGCCCGCGGGCTCGCGGTGCAGGTGTGCTTCCTGCCGGCCGAGGGCACGCGCCATGCCGACCGGCGCGCGCTGGCGCGCCTGCTGTCGGACCGTATCGCCGAGCGCCTCGCGGCACTGGGCTGAACGGCCGGCGCGGCGGGGACGGTCAGGCCTTGCCCTGGCTGGCCACGGCGGCCGCGGCGCGGGCGGCGGCTTCGGCGTCGCCCAGGTAGTAGTGCCGGATCGGCTTCAGCTCGGCGTCCAGCTCGTAGACCAGCGGGATGCCGTTCGGGATGTTCAGCCCGACGATGTCGCTGTCGGAGATGTTGTCGAGGTACTTCACCAGCGCGCGGATGCTGTTGCCGTGCGCGGCGATCACGACGCGCTTGCCCGCCTTGATGGCCGGCGCGATCGAATCGTTCCAGAACGGCAGCACGCGCGCCACCGTGTCCTTCAGGCATTCGGTCAGCGGGATCTGCTCGGGCTGCAGCTTCGCGTAGCGGATGTCCTGGCGCTGGCCGCGCGGGTCGTTCGGGTCCAGCGCGGGCGGCGGCACGTCGTAGCTGCGGCGCCAGATCAGCACCTGCTCCTCGCCGTACTGCTTGGCCATGTCGGCCTTGTTCAGCCCTTGCAGCGCGCCGTAGTGGCGCTCGTTGAGGCGCCAGCTGTGCACCACCGGCAGCCAGGTGCGGTCCATCTGGTCCAGCACGTGCCACAGCGTCCAGATCGCGCGCTTGAGCACCGAGGTGTAGGCCACGTCGAAGTCGTAGCCTTCGGCCTTCAGGATGCGGCCAGCCTCCTTGGCCTGCTCGACGCCGGTGGGCGTGAGCTCGACGTCGGTCCAGCCCGTGAAGCGGTTTTCCAGGTTCCAGGTGGACTCACCGTGACGGATGAGCACGAGCTTGTACATCGAAGCCTCCTGAAGAGATGTCTTGAGATCCGGGAGAGGGCGGCAACTTGCCAAAAGCCCGGAATTCTATAATCCGCGCCCGTCACGGCCTGCCTGCAGGGGCCTGGCGCGTCAGGCGCCGGGGCTGCCGCAGCAGGTGCCCGTTCCCCAGCCACCGTTCAGGTTTCCCAAGTGAAATTCATCCTCGACAACTGGTTCCTCATCCTGGTCGCCTTCGTCTCCGGCGGCATGCTGGTGTGGCCGCTCGTCACCCGCGGCACCCGTGCCGGTGCGGTCAGCACGGCCCAGGCGGTGCTGCTGATCAACCGCGAGAAGGCCGTGGTCGTCGACGTCAGCGAGCCGGCCGAATACGCCGCGGGCCATGTCGCCGGCGCGCGCAACATCCCCTTCGGCAGCCTGGAAGGCGCCAGGGAGCTGCCGTCCAACAAGTCCCTGCCCATCATCGTGGTTTGTCCGACCGGCGCACGCGCTTCGCGTGCTGCGGCTACGCTGCGCAAGTCGGGCTACGAGAAGGCCGTGCCGCTGGCCGGTGGCACGGCGGCGTGGCGCGAAGCGAACCTGCCGATCGAGAAAACCACGGCCTGAAGGTGCTCACCGCCCGCAGGGCCAGGACGAAGGACTGCTGCATGCAACCCGTGAAGATGTACACGACGCTGGTGTGCCCGTACTGCCAGCGCGCGAAGATGCTGCTCAAGCAGCGCGGCGTGGCCGAGATCGAGGAGATCCGGGTCGACCTGGATCCGGCCCAGCGCGAGGCGATGACGAGCCTCACCGGCCGGCGCACCGTGCCGCAGATCTTCATCGGGGACACGCACGTGGGTGGTTGCGACGACCTGATCGCGCTGGACCAGCGCGGCGGCCTGATCCCCCTGCTCGAAGGCCGCGCCTGAGCGAGCGCATCTGACGCAGGCCGCGCCGGAGCAGCTTCCGGCTCGGCCATAATGCGTGTTCGCAGCCCGCACCCCCTACCGGTTGCGGGCTTTTCGTTTCCGAGGAAGAACGACACTCACCATGGCCGAGCAAGCAAACAACCCCGTGTTCCAGATCCAGCGCGTCTACACGAAGGATCTGTCGCTGGAGCAGCCCAATTCCCCGCAGATCCTGCTGGAGCAGGAACAGCCCAAGGTGGACATCAACCTGGGCCTGGAGGCGCAGCCGGTCGCCGACGGCGTGTTCGAGGTCAGCGTGGTGGCCACGGTGCACACCAAGGTCAAGGACAAGACCCTGTTCCTGGTCGAGGCCAAGCAGGCCGGCATCTTCGAGATCCGCAACATCCCGGAAGACCAGGTCAACCCCATCATCGGCATCGCCTGCCCGCAGATCGTCTACCCGTACCTGCGCGCCGTGGTGGCCGACGTGATCTCGCGCGCCGGTTTCCCGCCGGTGCACCTGGCCGAGGTCAACTTCCAGGCCATGTACGAGGCCCAGCTGCAGCAGCAACAGCAGCAGGGCGGCAACGGCGGCTCGCCGATCATCACCAGCGCCTGATCCCCGCCGTTCCTGCCGATGAACATCACCGTCCTGGGCGCCGGCGCCTGGGGGACGGCGCTGGCGGCGAGCACCGCGCCGCGGCATCCGACGCTGCTGTGGGCGCGCGACGCCGCGCAGGCAGCGTCCATGCAGCAGGCGCGGCGCAACGAACGCTACCTGTCCGGCGCGGACCTGCCGCCGGAACTCCTCGTCAGCAGTGACTTCGACCAGGCCCTGCGCCATGCGCAGGGCGGGCTGCTGGTGGTCGCCACGCCGATGGCCGCGCTGCGCGAGATGCTCGGCCGCGTCCCCGAAGACGCCTGCGTGTGGTGGCTGTGCAAGGGCTTCGAGGCCGGCACCGGCCTGCTCGGCCACGAGGTGGCCCGCGAGGTGCGCCCGCAGGCGCGCGTGGGCGTGCTGTCCGGGCCCAGCTTTGCGCTCGAGGTGGCGCGCGGCCTGCCCACCGCACTGGTGGCCGCGAGTACCGATGCCGCGCTGGCCGAGGCCGCGGTGCACGCCTTCCACGGCGACGCGCTGCGCGTCTACACCTCGCCGGATCCGGCCGGGGTGGAGGTGGGCGGGGCGGTCAAGAACGTGCTGGCGATCGCCACCGGCATCGCCGACGGCATGGGCCTCGGCCTCAACGCGCGCGCCGCGCTGGTGACGCGCGGCCTGGCCGAGATGACCCGGCTGGGCCTGGCGCTCGGCGCCCGCCCCGAGACCTTCATGGGCCTGAGCGGCCTGGGCGACCTGGTGCTGACCGCCACCGGCGACCTGTCGCGCAACCGCCAGGTCGGCCTGCAGCTCGCGCAGGGCAAGTCGCTGGCGCAGATCCTCGCCGAGCTCGGCCACGTGGCCGAAGGCGTCTACAGCGCCCCGACCGTGCTGCAGCGCGCGCGCGAGCGCGGCGTCGAGATGCCGATCACCGAGGCGGTCACGCAGATCCTGGACGGGCGCCTCACGCCGCAGCAGGGGCTGGAACGGCTGATGGGCCGCAGCGCCCGCGCGGAGTGGTGAGCCCGTCCACCGAATCCCACACGGAGGTGTACATGCAACGTCGTCAGTGGTTGAAGGTCGCCGGTGCGGCGGCCGCATCGCTGTCCTGGCCCGTGCAGGCGCAGCAGCCGTGGCCGGCGCGGACCATCCGCCTGGTCGTGCCGTTTCCGGCCGGCAGCTCGCCGGACCTGATCGCGCGTGTCGTCGCCGAGCCGCTGTCGCACGCGCTCGGGCAGACCATCGTGGTCGAGAACCGGCCCGGCGCGGGCGGCAACATCGGCACCGGGCTGGTGGCCAAGGCCGCGCCGGACGGCTACACGCTGCTGTTCACGATCCAGGGGCCGCTGGTCACCGCGCCGCTGCTGAGCAGGAGCCTGCCGTACGACCCGGTCCGGCAGCTCGCGCCGGTCAGCCTGGTCGCGACCAGTCCCAACGTGCTGGTGGTCTCGCCGCAGCTGGGGGCGAAGACGCTGGCCGACTTCGTGCGCATCGCCCGGGAACGCAAGGGCCAGCTCAACTACGGCTCGGTGGGCAACGGCAGCGCCTCGCACCTGGCGATGGAGCTGTTCAAGGCGCGCGCCGGCATCGACCTCGCGCACGTGCCCTACCAGGGCTTCCCGCAGATCGTCAACGCGATCCTGGCCGGCGAGGTGCAGGCCGCCTTCATGGTGCCCGGCATCGCGATGGGACAGGTGAGGGCCGGCAAGCTGGTCGCGCTGGGCGTGACGACTGCCGGCCGCAGCGCGGCGCTGCCGGAACTGCCGTCGTTCGCCGAGCTGGGCTACCCCGGCTTCGAGGCCATCTCCTGGCAGGCCGTGCTGGCGCCGGCCGGCACGCCCAAGCCCGTCATCGACCGGCTCAGCCAGGAGCTGGTGCGCATCATCAAGAGCGACGAGGTGCGCGCGAAGATGCTGGCGCAGTACTTCACCGCCGCAGGCACCGCGCCGCAGGCGCTGGCCCAGCTGATGAAGTCCGAGCGCGAGAACTGGGGCCGCGTGATCAAGGCCGCCGGCGTGCAACCCGAGTGATTCACGCCCCGCCCGCGTAGCCGTTCTGCCGCCACGCCTCGAACACCGCCACCGCGACGGTGTTCGACAGGTTCAGGCTGCGCTGGCCGGGCCGCATCGGCAGGCGCACGCGCTGCCCGGGCGGGAAGGACTCGCGCACCGCAGGGGCGAGGCCGCGCGATTCGGCGCCGAACACCAGCCAGTCGCCCGGCTGCCAGGCCACGTCCGCGAACGGGCGGCTGCCGTGCGTGGTGAACGCGAACATGCGCTCGCGTTGCGGCTGCCGGGCCTGCAGGAAGGCGTCCCACGAGGCATGGCGCTGCACGTCCGCGTACTCGTGGTAGTCCAGCCCGGCGCGCCGCATCAGGCGGTCTTCCATCGAGAAGCCGAGCGGCTCCACCAGGTGCAGCTCGCAGCCGGTGTTGGCCGCCAGGCGGATCACGTTGCCGGTGTTGGGCGGGATCTCCGGTTCGACGAGCACGATGCGGAACATGTCCGCGATTATCGGCGCGGGGACATCATTCCCGCGGCGTGCGCGTGACGATCCACACCCGCACCTCGCGCGCACCGGCCTGCAGCAGCGTGCGCGCGAGTTCGCCGGCAGTGGCGCCGGTGGTCATCACGTCGTCGACGAGGGCGATGGAGCGCCCGTGGACCGCCGCCAGCCGGTGCGGCTCGACCGCGAACGCCCCGCGCAGGTTGGTCCGGCGCTGCGCCTGCGACAGCGTCATCTGCTGCGCGGTGTCGCGCACGCGCACCAGCCAGTCGGCATGCGCCGGCAGCCCGAGGCGTCGCGCCAGCCAGCGCGCGATCTCCCAGGCCTGGTTGTAGCCGCGCTCGCCCAGGCGGGCGCGCGACAGCGGCACCGGCAGCACGAGCTCGGGTGGCGCGGCATCGCGCTCGCGGATCGCCGCGAGCAGCCGCTGCGCCAGCGGCTCGACCAGGTCGAGCCGCTCATGGAACTTGAGGTCGGCCACGAGCTTGGCCCACGGGTAGGCGTGGTCGAGCGCGGCGACCGCGTGGGTCCACGGCGGCGGATGGCGCAGGCAGGCGCCGCAGGTCAGGACGCCTTCGGGTACCTGGATCGCGCAGCGCACGCAGCGCGGCACGGTGCGCGCAAAGCGCCGCAAGCAGGCGGCACACACGCGCCTGGCCTGCCAGGTGCGGCAGACCGCGCATTGGCTCGGCAAGGCACGCAGGCCAGGCCGCAGGACGCAGCAACAGGGACGTGAGCATGATCGCGGCACACCCACGGGCCGGTCCTGCACCCGTGGCCAGGGTCCGTCGGGACACGCTGCACGCGTGCGGCCGTGGGGCCTTCGCCAGGCCGCGCATCGCGTGCAGCGGGTGGTCAATATACTGCGTCCATGCCCGTTTCCCCGCGCCCCTTCGATCCCGCTGCCGCGGCTGCGTGGTGGCGCAGCGGCACGCAGCCGCCCTGGCTGCATGCCGAAGTGGCGCGCCGCATGGCGCAGCGCCTGGAGATCATCAGGGCGAAGCCGCAGCGGGTGCTGGACTGGTGGAGTTCGCGCTCGGGCAGCCTGGCGCTGTTGCAGCAGGCCTATCCGCAGGCCGAGCTCATCGCGGTCGAGCCCGACGAGGCCGCGCGCGATGCCTGGCTGGCCGCGCAGCGTCGGCCCTGGTGGTTGCCGTCGCGCTGGGGCAAGTCGCCGCGCGCGCTGAGCGAGGCCGAGGCCGACGGGGCCGGCGCACAGCTGCTGTGGGCCAACATGGTGTTGCACTGGATGGCCGATCCGGCCGAGATGATCCGGCGCTGGCACCGCGCGCTCGCAGTCGACGGGTTCACGATGTTCTCGTGCCTCGGGCCGGACACGGCGCGCGAGCTGCGTGCGCTGCACGCGCGGCATGGTCACGGGCCGGCGGGTGCGGAGTTCGTCGACATGCACGACCTCGGTGACATGCTGGTGCATGCCGGCTTTGCCGACCCGGTGATGGACATGGAGCGCATCACGCTCACCTGGTCCACGCCGGAAGCCGCGCTTGCGGAACTGCGCACGCTCGGGCGCAATACCCACCCGCAGCGCCATGCGGGCCTGCGCACGCCACGCTGGAAGCGCGCGCTGATGGCGCAGATGCAGGCACCCGACCCCGCACGCGTGGCGATCACGTTCGAGATCGTCTACGGCCATGCCTTCAAGGGTGCACCGCGCGCCGTGGCAGGTGGCGAGACGCGCGTGTCGCTGCAGGACATGCGCACGATGGTGCGTTCCTCGCAGCGTCCACGTTGACGTGCAGTGTCGTCTTGCAGGCGTGAAGTTGTTCTGATCTGCGTCAAGCTGGTTGTGACCAGAGTTTGCGCTAAGCTAAAATCCTTCGGTTTGGTTGGGTAGGTTCCGCAGCCGTTGCAGGCTTGGGTCCATCCGACCCGGTTGACCGGACCGGCGCTGCGTGCAGGCAGGGCATCACCGACAGGCATGGTGCTGCAAGCCGCGGGTGCGATGGTGTCGGGTCCACGCGAGCATGGATCGTGATGATGCCGTCTCGCGAGGCATCTCCAGCAAGGCCTCCTCGTCCGAGTGCATGGCATCCTGCTGGAAGTGCGTCCATCCGGGTGCGGTGGCCGGTCGGCGCGCGGCAGGGTGGGTGGATCCAGCCTGACATGGACCGGGTGTGTGTCGATGCACGAAGGGCGCACGGTGCCGATCCTGCCGTCGTGCATGACCGCGCAGGAGGCGGCCGGTGCCTCAGGTCGTGAGGGCCCGCCCGTGTGGCCGAAGGATTGCGCACGGCGTGGCGCGGGCCGCCGTCCGGTGAAGGCGGTGCGCGCGGCGCCAGTGAAGAGAGTTTGAAACTGAAGTGACCACGATGAAGACCATGAAAGCACTTTGGCACAAGGCGGGGCAGGCCGGCCTCGGATTGGGCGCAGCGCTCGCCACCACCTGTGCGATGGCCGTCAACAGCCTGCCCGGCGGCCCCGCGGTGCGTCAGATCGACATGCATCCGCCGGTCACCCGCATCGCCGAGGAACAGCAGTTCCTGCACTACATGATGCTGTGGATCTGCGGTGTGATCTTCGTCGCGGTCTTCGGCGTGATGTTCTATTCGATCATCAAGCACCGCAAGTCCAAGGGCGCCCAGCCGGCCAACTTCCACGAGAGCGTGAAGGTCGAGATCGCCTGGACCGTGGTGCCGTTCCTGATCGTGATCGGCATGGCGCTGCCCGCCACCAAGGCCGTGGTCGCGATGAAGGACACCACCAACGCCGACCTCACCATCAAGGTCACCGGCTACCAGTGGAAGTGGGGTTACGACTACCTGAAGGGCGAAGGCGAGGGCATCTCCTTCCTGTCCACGCTCGACGTGACGCATCGCCAGGCGTCCGACGCCGGCCAGCCGGTCGGTGACGACTACCTGCTCAAGGTCGACAACCCGATGGTCGTGCCGGTGGACAAGAAGATCCGCATCGTGACCACCGCCGCCGACGTGATCCACTCGTGGATGATCCCGGCCTTCGGCGTCAAGCAGGACGCGATCCCCGGCTTCGTGCGCGATACCTGGTTCCGCGCCGAGAAGGTCGGCGACTACTACGGCCAGTGCGCCGAGCTGTGCGGCAAGGAGCACGCCTACATGCCGATCCACGTGAAGGTGCTGTCGCAGGAAGACTACGCCGCCTGGGTCGAAGAGAAGAAGAAGGAAATGGCCGCCAAGGCCGACGACCCGAGCAAGGTCTGGACGCTGGACGAGCTGGTCGCCCGTGGCGAGAAGGTCTACGCCGCCAACTGCGCCGCCTGCCACAAGGCCGACGGTACCGGCGCCGGCCCGATCAAGGCGCTGGACGGCTCGCCCATCGTGAAGGACGAGGATGCCGGCAAGCAGATCCAGGTCGTGCTCAACGGCGCGGCCAACGGTGCGATGCCGGCGTGGAAGCAGCTGTCCGACACCGAGATCGCGGCCGTGATCACCTATACCAAGAACGCCTGGTCCAACCAGACGGGCAAGATCGTCCAGCCGTCGGAAATCGTGGCTGCCCGCCAGTAAACCAGCCGAGTTCGAAATCCAAAGGAATTGACGATGAGTGCAGTGCTCGACTCCCACGGTCACGTTGCGGGCGGCCACGCCCACGACCATGCGCATGACCATCCGCACGGCTGGCGTCGCTGGGTCTTCGCGACCAACCACAAGGACATCGGTACCCTGTACCTGCTGTTCAGCTTCACGATGCTGATGATCGGCGGCGTGCTCGCGCTGCTGATCCGTGCCGAGCTGTTCCAGCCCGGCCTGCAGGTGGTCAACCCCGAGCTGTTCAACCAGCTGACCACCATGCACGGCCTGATCATGGTGTTCGGCGCGATCATGCCCGCCTTCGTGGGCTTCGCGAACTGGATGATCCCGCTGCAGATCGGCGCCTCCGACATGGCGNTCGCGCGGATGAACAACTTCAGCTTCTGGCTGATGATCCCCGCGGCGATCATGCTGGTGGNGTCGTTCTTCCTGCCCGGCGGCGCGCCGGCGGCCGGCTGGACGCTGTACGCCCCGCTGACGCTGCAGATGGGCCCGTCGATGGACGTGGGCATCTTCGCGATGCACATCCTCGGCGCCTCGTCCATCATGGGCTCGATCAACATCATCGTGACCATCCTGAACATGCGGGCGCCCGGCATGACGCTGATGAAGATGCCGATGTTCGCCTGGACCTGGCTGATCACCGCCTACCTGCTGATCGCGGTGATCCCGGTGCTGGCCGGCGCCATCACGATGACGCTGACCGACCGCCACTTCGGCACCAGCTTCTTCAACCCGGCCGGCGGCGGTGACCCGGTGATGTACCAGCACATCTTCTGGTTCTTCGGGCATCCCGAGGTCTACATCATGATCCTGCCGGCCTTCGGCATCATCAGCCAGATCGTGCCGGCCTTCGCCCGCAAGCGCCTGTTCGGCTACACCTCGATGGTGTACGCGACCGGCTCCATCGCCATCCTGTCGTTCATCGTGTGGGCCCACCACATGTTCACGACCGGCATGCCGGTGACCGGCCAGCTGTTCTTCATGTACGCGACCATGCTGATCGCGGTCCCGACGGGCGTGAAGATCTTCAACTGGGTGGCCACGATGTGGCGCGGCTCGATGACCTTCGAGACCCCGATGCTGTTCGCCGTGGGCTTCATCTTCGTGTTCACGATGGGTGGCTTCACGGGCCTGATGCTGTCGATGGCGCCGATCGACATCCAGCTGCAGGACACCTACTACGTGGTGGCCCACTTCCACTACGTGCTGGTGGCCGGCTCGCTGTACGCGCTGTTCGCCGGCTTCTACTACTGGGGTCCGAAGTGGACCGGCGTGATGTACTCCGAGGCGCGCGGCAAGTTCCACTTCTGGGGTTCGCTGATCACCTTCAACATCACCTTCTTCCCGATGCACTTCCTCGGCCTGGCCGGCATGCCGCGTCGCTACGCCGACTACCCGATGCAGTTCGCGGACTTCAACATGATCGCGTCCATCGGTGCGTTCGGCTTCGGCCTGATGCAGGTGTACTTCTTCTTCTTCATCGTGCTGCCGATGATGCGCGGCAAGGGCGAGAAGGCGCCGCAGCGTCCGTGGGAAGGCGCCGAAGGCCTGGAATGGGAAGTGCCGTCGCCGGCTCCGTTCCACACCTATGAAACGCCGCCCAAGCTGAACGCCAGCGCCACCCGCGTGATCGGCTGAACGCCGGACTGGAAAGGGGCCATGCGATGATCACTCCCGACAAACGCAAGCAGAACCTGCGGCTGGCGCTGATCCTGGCGTCGGTGGCGGCTGCCTTCTTCATCGGGTTCATCATCCGCATGGCCTATTTCGGCGGCTGAGGCCGGCCTGGTCATCAGGTTCGAGAGTCATGAGTACCCCTGAGGCATCCGGCGACCGACACGACAACCGTCGCATGCTCGGCAAGCTGCTCGTCATCGTCGCGATGATGTTCGGCTTCGGGTATGCGATGGTGCCGATGTACAAGCACATCTGCGAGGCGCTGGGCATCAACGTGCTGTCGCTGAGCGAGCGCCTGGTGCCCGGGATGGCGCAGCGCACCTCGGTCAACACGCAGGTCGACACCTCGCGCACGATCACCGTCGAGTTCGATGCCAACGTGCGCGGCCCGTGGGAGTTCAAGCCCGCGGTCAACTCGATCACCGTGCACCCGGGCGAGCTGGCTACCGTGATGTACGAGTTCCGCAACGTGCAGAACCGCACCATGGCGGCGCAGGCCATCCCGAGCTACGCGCCCAAGCAGGCGACGGCGCACTTCAACAAGCTGGAGTGCTTCTGCTTCAACGAGTACACCCTGGCGCCGGGCGAATCCAAGCAGTGGCCGGTGGTGTTCGTGATCGACCCGAAGCTGCCGCGTGACGTGACCACGATCACGCTGTCGTACACGTTCTTCGAGGTCGGCGGCAAGGTGCCTGCCGCCCCGAAGGGCGAACAGCAGGCGGCGCAGGCCGCCGTGGAGCCCCGCACATGACCGGTACCAACGACAGGCAGGACGCCGCCCCGCGCAAGGGGACCTTCCTGCAGACGGTCAAGGCGATCCTGTGGGCGTTCTTCGGCGTGCGCAAGTCGTCGGGTTACGAGAAGGACGTCAACGAGCTGAAGCCGGCGCACGTGATCATCGGCGGCCTGGTCGGCGCGCTGATCTTCATCGTGCTGCTGATCCTGATCGTCAACTGGGTGGTCGGCAGCGGCGCGGCGACGTGACGGGCAATCCGGCATCCGGGCAGCAGCGCCCGGGGCCCCACAGGACAGACAAGAGACAGGTTCATTAGGAGAAAAACATGTCGGCAGCGACGCATCAAGGCACCACGCCTTATTACTTTGTGCCCGGGCCCTCGCGGCATCCGGTCATGGCCGCGATCGGCCTGTTTTTCGTGATTCTGGGCGCGGGCCAGTGGATCAACGGCCATGGCTGGGGGGCGTACGCCCTGCTGTTCGGCCTGCTGTGGTGGCTGTTCGTGCTCTACCAGTGGTTCGGCGACGCGATCCGCGAGAGCGAGGGCGGCCTGTACAGCCAGCGCATCGACGCGTCCTACCGCTGGAGCATGGCCTGGTTCATCTTCTCCGAGGTCATGTTCTTCGCGTCGTTCTTCGCCGCGCTGTTCTGGTCGCGCCTGTATACGCTGCCGGTGCTGGGTGGCCTGGAGAACCAGCTGCTGTGGCCCGACTTCAAGGCGATCTGGCCGAGCGCCGCGCCGGGCAGCGGTGCCACCGCCTCGCCGGCCGGCATCGTCGAGCCGTTCCAGACCATGGGTCCGTGGCCGCTGCCGACCATCAACACCGCGCTGCTGCTGGCCTCGGGCGTGACGCTGACGATCGCCCACCACGCGCTGCGCGAGAACCAGCGCGGCAAGACCATCGGCTTCATGTGGCTGACCGTGCTGCTGGGCGTGACCTTCCTGATCCTGCAGGGTGTNGAGTACGCGCACGCCTACAACGACCTGAACCTGAAGCTGAGCTCCGGCATCTACGGCTCGACCTTCTTCATGCTGACCGGCTTCCACGGNTTCCACGTGTTCGTCGGCATGCTGATGNTGCTGGTCNTCACGCTGCGCCTGATGAAGGGCCACTTCACNTCCGAGCGTCACTTCGGCTTCGAAGGCGCCGCCTGGTANTGGCACTTCGTCGACGTGGTGTGGCTGGGCCTGTACGTGCTGGTCTACTGGATGTAAGCCACGTGGAGGCGGCCACGCCGCCTTCGATGGCACGCCATGACGACAAACGCCGCGCGAAGCGGCGTTTGTTTTTTCGTTCCTGGCGGTGCAGCCTTCAGCGCACGATGGGCACGCCGGTGGGCTGGACCCAGCCGAGCTTGTAGCTGAGCAGGATGAACAGGAACAGCGCGACCGACAGTCCGACGCGGACCGCCAGGGCGCGCACCATGTTGTTGGTCTTGGGCTTGCCGTCGCGGCCGTCGCGCATCATGAAGACGAGGGCGGACGCCAGGCTGGCGATGATGAAGATGAAGGCGAGGCCGACGAGGAGTTTCATGGAACGGATTATCTCCCCCGTCCCGCGACGCCATGGCTGAAGCGAAGCAAGCTCCCTCCTGGCGACGCTGGGTCGTGCTGGTCGTCACCATCGCCGGCGTGGCGGTGACGGCCTCGCTGGGGCGCTGGCAGCTCGGCCGCGCGGCGCAGAAGGAGGCCCTGCAGGCCGCGATCGAGCGCCAGTCGCAGCTGCCCGCGGTGCCGCTGGAGGAGCTGCGCCGACCGAGCGACGTGGACGCGCACCTGCTGCACCGTCCCGTGACGCTGCGCGGGCGCTGGCTGCACGAGCACACGGTGTTCCTCGACAACCGGCAGATGCACGGCCGTCCCGGCTTCTACGTGCTGACGCCGCTGAAGCTCGCGGGGCGCGAGGAGGCGGTCGTGGTGCAGCGTGGCTGGGCGCCGCGCGACGTGCAGGACCGCACGCGGCTGCCGTCGGTGCCCACCGGCGACGGCGAGGTGCGCCTGGAGGGCCGCATCGCCCCGCCGCCCGCCAAGCTATACGAGTTCGACGTGGCAGGCAGCGGACCCATCCGGCAGAATCTCGACCTGGCGTCGTACGAGCAGGAGGTCGGCACCCCGCTGTGGCCCGTCTCCGTCGTCCAGACCGCAGCCGTTGCCGGCGACCCCGAGGACGGGCTGCTGCGCGACTGGCCCGCACCGGCGGTGGACGTTCACAAGCACTATGGCTATGCCTTCCAGTGGTTTGCCCTGAGTGCGCTGATGACTGGTTTGTATGTCTGGTTCCAACTCCTTCGCCCCCGGCTCCGCAGATCGTCCTGAGGGCGGGCCCCCCGAGCCGCTGAGCTTCACGGTCCACACCATGCCCAGGCCGTCCGTCGACGCGGACCGGCGCACGCGGGCCGGCCGGCTCAAGATGCTGCTGGTGCTGCTGGTGTGCGCGGCCCCGGTGATCGCGTCGTACTTCACCTACTACGTGATCCGTCCCGAAGGACGCACCAACTACGGCGAGCTGATCCTGCCGCAGCGCCCGCTGCCGGAAGCGCTGCCGCTGCGCGACCTGCAGGGCCAGCCGGTCGCGGCCACCTCGCTGAAGGACCAGTGGCTGCTGGTCGTGGTGGCCGGCGGCGCGTGCGACGAACGCTGCGAGCGCCACCTGTACCTGCAGCGCCAGCTGCGCGAGACGCTGGGCAAGGACCGTGACCGCCTCGACAAGGTGTGGTTCGTCACCGACGAGGCCGCGGTGCGTCCCGAGGTGCTGCAGGCGATCCCCGGCGCGCAGGTGCTGCGCGTGCCGCAGGAGGCGCTGGCCGAATGGCTGGCTCCGGCCGAGGGCCGGCAGCTGCCGGACCACCTGTACGTGGTCGACCCGCTGGGCAACTGGATGATGCGCTTTCCGGCTGAGGCCGACGCGAACAAGGTCAAGCGCGACCTGGCCAAGCTGATGCGCGCCTCGGCGAGCTGGGACCGTCCGGGACGTTGAGGGGGCCGTGGCGATGGACGCGCAGACGCTCTACGACTTCACCCCGGTGGCGCGCATGGCGCTGCTCGGCATCGTGATCGCGCTGGGGCCGCTGGCCTGGGTGTGGCTGCGCCACCGCAGCGCCGCACCGGCGCAGCGACTGGCCGCACTGACCCTGCTGACGCTGTTCCTCACCTTCGACCTGATCCTGTTCGGCGCCTTCACGCGCCTGACCGACTCGGGCCTGGGCTGTCCGGACTGGCCGGGCTGCTACGGCAGCGCCAGCCCGTTCGGCGCGCACGAGCAGATCAGCGCCGCGCAGGCCGAGGCGCCGACCGGGCCGGTCACGCACCAGAAGGCCTGGATCGAGATGGTGCACCGCTACCTGGCCACCGGCGTGGGCGTGCTGATCACGGTCATGGCGATCGCCGCGTGGCTGCTGCGCCGCGAGATCGCGCTGTCGCCGTGGTGGGCCACGGTGACGCTGGCGTGGGTGTGCGTGCAGGGGGCGTTCGGTGCGCTCACCGTGACCTGGAAGCTTTATCCGGCCATCGTGACCGCACACCTGCTGGGCGGGCTGATCCTGCTGGCGCTGCTGGCGGCGCAGGCCCAGGTGTTCCGCGGCCGCCGCCTGCCCCTGGCGGGCGGCGTGCACCTGCTGGCCTGGGTCGTGTTCTTGCTGGTGTGGGTGCAGGTCGCGCTGGGGGGCTGGGTCAGCACGAACTACGCGGTGCTGGCCTGCGGCGGCTTCCCGACCTGCAACGGCAGCTGGTGGCCGGAGATGGACTTCGACCACGGCTACACCCTGCTGCGCGAGCTGGGCGCCGGCAAGGACGGCGGCTACCTGCCGTTCCCGGCCCTGGTCGCGATCCACTACACCCATCGCCTTGCGGCCTACGTGGTGTTCGTCGCGGTCGGCCTGCTGGCCTGGCGGCTGCTGGCCGTGCACGGGCAGGACCGCTCCGCGCGCCGCTTCGCCTGGGCGCTGGCCGGCTGCGCGCTGTGGCAGCTGGGCACGGGCCTGTCCAACGTCGTGCTTGGCTGGCCACTGGTCGCGGCCGTGAGCCACACCGGCGGGGCGGCCGCGCTGGTCGGCGTGCTGACCGCGCTGCTGACGCGCGCGCGGCTGACGCAGGCCGCGCCCGACCGCCTGGCGGCCGCAGCGGCAGGCCCTCGTCTCGCATCCTAGAATCGACAGCTTCCTCCCATGTCCGCCATGCCTGGATCGATCGCCAGCTCCCACACCCTGCCGTCGCGCGTAGCGCAGTTCTACGCGCTGACCAAGCCCCGCGTGGTGCAGCTGATCGTCTTCTGTGCCGTGATCGGCATGTTCCTCGCGGTGCCCGGCCTGCCCGACCCGGCGACGGCGATCGCCGCCACCGTGGGCATCTGGCTGGTGGCCAGTGCCGCGGCGGCCTTCAACTGCCTGGTCGAGCAGCACATCGACGCCAAGATGGCGCGCACCGCCTGGCGCCCGACCGCCAAGGGGCAGCTGACCACGGCCCAGACGCTGCTGTTCTCGGGCGTGCTGTGCGGCGCGGGCATGGCATTGCTGTACGCGCTGGTCAACCCGCTGACGATGTGGCTGACCTTCGGCACCTTCGTCGGCTACGCGGTGATCTACACCGTGGTGCTCAAGCCGCTGACGCCGCAGAACATCGTGATCGGCGGCGCCTCCGGGGCGATGCCGCCGCTGCTGGGCTGGGCCGCGATGCGCGGCGACGTCGGCCCCGAAGCGCTGATCCTGTTCCTGATCATCTTCCTGTGGACGCCGCCGCACTTCTGGGCGCTGGCGCTGTACCGCGCCGAGGACTACCGCAAGTCCGGCCTGCCGATGCTGCCGGTCACCCACGGCTCGGAATTCACCCGCCTGAACGTGCTGCTGTACACGCTGGTGCTGTTCGCCGCGACGCTGCTGCCGTTCATCTACGGCATGAGCGGCTGGCTGTACCTCGCCGCCGCGCTGGTGCTGGGAGGCGCGTTCATCGCCTACGGCTGGCGGCTGTGGCGCGAGTACTCCGACCAGCTCGCGCGGCGCACCTTCCGTTTCTCGATCCTCCACCTGGCGCTGCTGTTCGCCGCGCTGCTGGTGGACCACTACCTGAGGCCCTGGCTGTGATGAAACGACGCGCATTCGTGGTGGCGGCCGCCGGCGCCGTGGCACTGCTGGCCGCGTGCGGCAAGACGGGCACGGATGCGGGCGCGTTCCACGCGATCGACATCACCGGCGCGCAGTACGCGCGGGACTTCCGCCTGCCCGACCCGGACGGGCGCGAGCGCACGCTGTCCGAGTTCAAGGGCAAGCTGGTGGCAGTGTTCTTCGGCTATGCGCAGTGCCCCGACGTGTGCCCGACCTCGCTGCTCGAGCTGGCGCAGGCGCGCCAGCTGCTGGGCGCGGACGGCGAGAAGCTGCAGGGCATCTTCATCACCGTGGACCCGGAGCGCGACACGCCCGAGGTGCTGAAGGCCTACATGGCCAGCTTCGACCCCGGCTTCATCGCGCTGCGCGGCACGCCCGAGCAGACCGCCGAGGTCGCGAAGGAATTCAAGGTGTTCTACGCCAAGGTGCCGGGCAAGACGCCGGACACCTACACCATCGACCACACGGCGGGCATGTACGTGTTCGACACGCAGGGCCGCATCCGGCTGTTCACGCGCCACGGTGCCGGCGCCCAGGCGCTGGCCGAGGACCTGCGTCGCCTGCTGCAGTCCGCGTCCTGAGCGGGACGCGAGTTCCCTCCCTGTCCGCCCCGTCCGGGGTCCGTTGCTCATGTGTTCCAACCGCGTCGTCCTCCGGCCCACCCGTGGGGCCGATCTTGCCCGCATCCGCCAGCTGCAGGACCTGGCCTACGCGCCCGAACTGCCGCCGGACCGCTACAGCGGCCTGCGCAGCCGCCTGAAGGCCGGTGGCGCGGTCTGTGCCGTGGTCGAGGTCGGCGGCTCGGTGGTCGGCCACGTGCAGGCACTGCCCTGGCCGTCCGGCCACGTGCTGCGCCTGGACGAACGGCTGGCCCCGGGCGCGGCGCAGGGCGACAGCCTGTTCGTCTACGAGGTGGTCGTGCACCCGGCCATGCAGGGGCGGGGCCTGGCGCGACGGCTGATGGCCGAGGTCGAACGGCAGGCGCGCCGCCGCGGCGTGTCGCGGCTGGGGCTGGTCGCCTACGGCCAGGCCGCCGGGTACTGGCAGGTGCTCGGCTTCCGGCCGCACCCGCTGCGCGACGACGCGGCGCGCGACGCCCTGGCCAGCTACGGCGGGCAGGGCCAGTACATGCTCAAGGCGCTGGACTGAGCGCGCCCCTGCGTTGATGCAGGGCAAGGGCCGTGCGGGTCGGGCGTGCTGTCATGATGGCTTCCATCTGGCAACCCCTGACAGGAGAACGGCATGCTCAAGGACAAGGTGACCCTGGTGACCGGCGCGGCCACCGGCATCGGCCGCGCGATCGCATTGGCGTATGCCCGCGAAGGGGCGCGCGTGGTGGTCTCGGACGTGGCGCCGCTGGACGAGACCGTCGCGCAGGTGGAAGCCGCCGGCGGCACGGTGCTGGCCGTCCCGGCCGACGTCAGCCGCGCCGAGGACTGCGAGCGGCTGGTCGCCGCGACGGTGCAGCGCTTCGGGCGGCTGGATGCCGCCTGCAACAACGCCGGCATCGGGGGCGCTTCGGCGCCGACGGCCGACTACCCGCTCGAGGCCTGGCAGCAGGTCATCGGCGTCAACCTCAGCGGGGTGTTCCACTGCATGAAGTACCAGATTCCCGCGATGCTGGCGCACGGCGGCGGGTCCATCGTCAACATGGCCTCGATCCTGGGCCAGGTGGGCTTTGCCAACGCCCCGGCGTACACCGCGGCCAAGCACGGCGTGGTGGGCCTGACGCGCGCGGCGGCGCTGGAGTACGCCACCCAGGGGGTGCGCGTCAACGCGGTCGGCCCGGCCTTCATCCACACGCCGATGATCGCCGCGCTGGAGGCCGATCCGGCCACGCACCAGGCGCTGCTCGGCATGCACCCGCTCGGGCGGCTGGGCCGGCCGGAGGAAGTGGCCGAGCTGGTCGTGTGGCTCAGCTCGGACCGCGCCTCCTTCGTGACCGGTGCCTACTACCCGGTCGATGGCGGCTTCCTGGCCCGCTGAGGCACTCCCTCCACAAAAGCGAAGCGGCCCCGGCGGGGGCCGCTTGCGGGGCTCGCGGGCCGGAGAACCTCAGGCGTACTCGGCCAGCGCCTTGCGCATCTTCTTCATCGCCGCGGCCTCGATCTGGCGGATCCGCTCGGCGCTGACGCCATAGTCGGCGGCCAGTTCGTGCAGCGTCTTGCCGCCCGAGCCGTCGTCGTTGACCTTCAGCCAGCGCTCCTCGACGATGCGGCGGCTGCGTGGGTCCAGCACTTCCAGCGCGCGGGCCACGCCGTCGGTGGCCAGCTCGTCGCGGCGCTGGGCCTCGAGCAGGCGGGTCGGCTCCTGGCTTTCGTCGGCCAGGTAGGCGATCGGCGCGTAGCTTTCCTCGCCGTCCTCGACCGTCGGCTCCAGCGCGACGTCGCCGCCGGCCAGGCGCGTCTCCATCTCGATGACTTCCTCGCGCTTGACGTTCAGCTCGCGGGCGACGGTGTCGATCTCCCGGTCAGTCAGCGTCGAGCGGTGGGTGTCCGCGTCGGCCGCGTCATCCTTGAGGTGCTGCTTCATCGAGCGCAGGTTGAAGAACAGCTTGCGCTGGGCCTTGGTGGTGGCCACCTTGACCATGCGCCAGTTCTTCAGGATGTACTCGTGGATCTCGGCCTTGATCCAGTGCAGCGCGTAGCTCACCAGGCGCACGCCCTGGGCCGGGTCGAAGCGCTTGACCGCCTTCATCAGGCCGATGTTGCCTTCCTGGATCAGGTCACCGTGCGGCAGGCCGTAGCCCAGGTACTGGCGCGAGACCGAGACCACCAGGCGCAGGTGCGACATGACCAGCTTGCGCGCCGCTTCCAGGTCGTTCTGCTCCCGATACTGGCGCGCGTAGCGGGTCTCTTCCTCCTGCGTCAGGATGGGCAGGCGGTTGACGGCCGCGATGTAGGCGTCCAGGTTGCCCAGCGAGGGCACCAGGCTCCAAGGGTCGCGAACAGCGAGCGCAGTGGACGGTGTCATGTTCATGCTGCTATCGACCTCCTGAACCTTGGTTGGTTCCGTCAATATTAGCACTCGCATCCGGTGAGTGCTAAAACCTGCCACGGATCCTGCCGAGGATCAAGTTCCGGCCGGGAAAGACCTCACATGGGTACCGTTCGGGCCGGAAAATGTAAGCATTTGCTTTCATCTTTCCGGCAGATTCCAGGCGTGCCGCCTCAGCGCGACATGCCCCAGCGGCGCACGGTCACGCGCGCCAGTCCGTCGAACACCAGCCGCTCGACCAGCAGGCCGATCAGGATCACCGTGGCCAGCCCGGCGAACACCCGGTCGGTGTAGAGCTCGTTGCGGTTCTGGAAGATGTACCAGCCGAGCCCCCCGCGCCCGGACGAGGCGCCGAAGAACAGCTCGGCGGCGATCAGCGTGCGCCAGGCGAAGGCCCAGCCGATGCGCAGCCCGGACAGGATCGACGGCAGCGCCGAGGGCACCAGGATGTGGGTGACGTAGGACACCCCGCGCAGCCCGTAGTTCCGTCCGGTCATGCGCAGCGTCTCGGGCACCGACTGGAAGCCGGAATGGGCCGCCAGCGCCACCGGCCACAGCACCGAGTGCACCAGCACGAACAGCAGGCTGACGTTGCCCAGGCCGAACCACAGCAGCGCCAGCGGCAGCAGCGCGATGGCCGGCAGCGGGTTGAACATCGCGGTCAGCGTGGCCAGCAAATCGCGCCCGATGCGCGTCGAGACCGCCAGCGCGGTCAGCACGAAGGCGCCGGCCACGCCGAGCGCGTAGCCCTGCACCAGCAGGCCGAGCGAGATCGCGGCGCGCTGGGTCAGCTCGCCGCTGGCGATGTCGTCGACGAAGGCGCGGGCGGCCTGGCTGAAGCTGGGCAGCAGCAGGTCGTTGGCGGTCCAGCGGGCGACGGCTTCCCACAGCGCGGCCAGTGCCAGCACGATCAGGCCCTGGCGCAGCAGGTCGTGCTGCCAGGCGCGTTGCCACCAGGGCAGCGGCTGCTCGACGGCCACGTCGATGCGGGTCTCGACCTCGCGGGTGTACTCGGGGCGGACGGGAGGGGTGAGGGTACTGCTCATGGCGGGGTCCGGGTGGGCGGGCGCTCAGGCCCGCAGCGCCAGCGGCGCGGCGTCGGGGGAGGCCGGCGCGGCGGCCGGCACCTCGAACAACAGGTCGTGGATGCGCTGGGCCTGGGCCTGGAACGCGGGGGTGCCCGCGACCCCGGCTCCCGGGGAGTTCAGCTCGGCGCGCACGCGGCCCGGGTGCGGCGACAGCACCAGGATGCGGTTGCCGACCACCAGCGCCTCCTCGATGGAGTGCGTGACGAACAGCAGCGTGAAGCGCACCTGCTCCCACAGCGCGAGCAGCTCTTCCTGCATGCGGCGCCGGGTCAGCGCGTCGAGCGCGGCGAACGGCTCGTCCATCAGCAGCACCTTGGGCTGCATCGCCAGCGCACGCGCGATCGCCACGCGCTGCTTCATCCCGCCGGACAGCTCGTGCGGGTAGGCGCCGGCGAAGTCCGCCAGCCCGACCTTGGCGAGCACGTCCATCGCCAGGTCGCGCGCCTCGGCCTTGCCCAGCCGGCGCGCGGTGCGCAGCGGGAACATCACGTTGGCCAGCACCGTCTTCCACGGCGGCAGCTGGTCGAACTCCTGGAACACGACGATGCGGTCCGGGCCCGGGCCCTCGACGCGCCGGCCGTCGAGGCGGATCTCGCCTTCGCGTGGCGGCACGAAGCCGGCCACGGCCTTGAGCAGCGAGCTCTTGCCGCAGCCCGAGGCGCCCAGCAGCACGAAGCGGTCGGCGCGGTGCACGTCGAAGCTGACCCGGTGGGTGGCGCGCACGCGGCGGGTCGCGGTCGCGTACTCGAGGCTGACGCCGTCGACCTGCAGCAGCGGGGCGGACAGGGCGGGTTCGGCGCCGCGCAGCACGGAAACGTTGGCCATCTCAGCTGCCTGCCGCGTTGTGCGGGTCGTCGAAGAAGTACTCGCGCGCCGAGGCCGGGCGGTGCTTGATCGCGCCGACGCGGTGCATGAACTCGGCCAGCGCGTAGGTGTTCTGCGGCGTCAGCGTGAACTCGACCTCGGGGCTGCGGATGATCTGCAGCAGCAGCTTGCGGTCGATGCCCGACTTGTTGACGCGCAGGAAGATGTCCGCCGCCTGCTCGGGATCGGCCTTGATCAGCCGGGCCGCCTCGGCCAGCGCGTCGACGAAGGCCTTGTAGGTCTTGGGGTTCTCCTGGCGGAAGCGCTCGGTGGCGTAGAGCGCGGTGGCCGAGGACGGGCCGCCCAGCATGTCATAGCTCTTGAGCACGACGCGCGCGTTCGGGTTGGCCGCAAGCTCCTGTTCCTGGAACGGCGGGCTGGCGAAATGGGTCGTCACCTCGGTGCCGCCCTTGATGATCGCCGCGGCGGCTTCGGGATGGGGCAGGGCGACCTGCAGCTTGTCGAGCTTGTTGTACTGGTCGTAGCCGAAGGCCTTGGCCGAAGCCAGCTGCAGGATGCGCGACTGCACCGAGACGCCCACCGCCGGCGTGGCGATGCGGTCCTTGTCGGTGAAGTCGGCGATCGTCCTGACCGCCGGGTTGTTGGTGACCAGGTAGTACGGGAAGTTGCCCAGCGCGGCGATGCCCTTGACGTTCTGGCGGCCGCGGGTGCGGTCCCACAGCGTCAGCAGCGGGCCGATGCCCGCGCCGGCGACGTCGATCGAGCCGGACAGCAGCGCCTCGTTGATCGCGGCGCCGCCGGAGAGCTTGACGAACTCGACCTGGATGTCGATGCCCTGGGCCTTGCCGTGCTTCTCGATGAGCTTCTGGTCCTGCGCGACGTTGAGCAGCAGGTAGACCACGCCGTACTGTTCGGCGATGCGCAGGCGCCCCTCGGCATGGGCGGGGGCGGCGAGTCCCAGCGCGCCGCTGGCGGCCAGGACGAGGGAGAGGAAGCGTCGGCGAGCCGAGCTGCGGATGACTGGCATGTGATGACCCCGTGATCTTGTGTGGGTGGTGTGTGGCAGAAGGTGTCGCGCGGCTCAGAACGGCGCGTCGCCTTCGATCGTCGTGCGGTACAGGCGGCGGCGCAGGTGCGCCGGGCAGCCGGTGGCCAGGTGCACCACCGAGCGGTTGTCCCAGAACACCATGTCGTGCGGCTGCCAGACATGGCGGTAGACGAAGCGCTCCTGCGTGCTGTGCTCGAACAGGCGCTGCAGCAGGTCGCGGCTCTCGTCCTCGGGCCAGCCGACGATGCGGGTCGTGAAGTGCTCGCTGACGAACAGCGCCTTGCGGCCGGTTTCCGGGTGGGTGCGCACCACCGGGTGCACGACCGGGCGCACCTGCTCGATCTGCTCCTGGCTGAGCGGCGGGCGCCACGGGCTGCGCGCGCGCAGCTCCTCGTACTTCTTCAGGTAGGAGTGCTCGGCCTTCAGGCCGGCGATGGCGCGCTTGAGCTCGTCCGGCAGCGCGTCATAGGCCTGGTGCTGGTCGGCGAACAGCGTGTCGCCGCCTTCGGCCGGCAGCTCCTGCGCATGCAGCAGCGAACCGAGGCTGGGCTTTTCCTTGTAGGAGATGTCCGAGTGCCAGTAGTGGCCGGCATCGCCCAGGCCGATCGGTTTGCCGTTTTCGATGACGTTGGAGATCACCAGCACTTCCGGGTGGCCGGGCAGCTGGAACTGGTGCAGCACGTGGATCTGCAGCGGGCCGAAGCGGCGGCTGAAGTCCACCTGCTGCTGCGGCGTGATGTGCATGTCGCGGAACACCAGCACGTGGTGCTCCAGGTGGGCGCGGTGGATGGCGCGGAAGGTCTCCTCCGGCAGCGGCTGGCCGAGGTCCAGGCCGAGGACCTCGGCGCCGAACGGCGCGTCCAGGCGGCGGATCTCGACACCGGAGCGGGACGAGGGGCGGGCTTGCGCGGCGGGCGTGGGCTCAAAAACAGCGGACATCTGACTACCCTGTTGGATTCGGTGCAGCCACTCTAGGGAGCTTGCCGGCGCGCCGGAACGAAGGGTTTCGCATACGCATGCTCGGTCTTCGCATTTGCAAGGCCCCACGAGGGTTTGCTGGGAATCCAGCACGGTGGCGGCGCGGGTGTCGGGTTGCCAGCAGGCGTTGCGCGGGACCCACCAGCAGGCCGCGCCGAGACCGCCTGCGACGCTGGCACGGGGACTGCATGAGGCGGGGCATCGGCCGGCGCGGCCCCTGTGGCGCGCCGGCCGTCGCGTTTCACTCCGGAGCCTCGAGCCATGACCACTCCCAAGATCGTCGCGGTGTCCGGCGGACTGCAGCGTCCGTCCAAGACCCTTGCGCTGACCGAAACCATCGTCGCGCGCCTGGTGCAGGCCAGCGGCGCGCAGTCGCAGGTGCTGAGCCTGTCCGAGCTGTGGCCGCACCTGGGCGCCGCGCTGTACCGCCAGGAACTGCCCGAGGTGGCCCGGCAGGCGCTGGACGCGATCGAGGCGGCCGATTTCCTGGTCGTCGCCAGCCCCGTGTTCCGTGCCACCTACACCGGGCTGTTCAAGCACCTGTTCGACTTCGTCGGCCAGCACGCGCTGGTCGAGAAGCCGGTGCTGCTGGCCGCCACCGGGGGCAGCGAGCGCCATGCGCTGGTGATCGACCACCAGCTGCGCCCGCTGTTCAGCTTCTTCCAGGCGCGCACGCTGCCGATCGGCGTCTACGGCACCGACCGCGACTTCAGCAACTACCAGGTGAGCGACGGGGCGCTGTCGGCGCGCATCGACCTGGCGGTCGAGCGGGCCCTGCCGTACCTCGCCTCCCGTCCCGTGGCCGTGCGCCAGGCCGAGCCGGTCGCGCTGGCGGCCTGAGCGATGGCCACGCTGCACGAGACGAGGCCCTCCCGCGGGGGCGGGACGGTCATCGCGGCCGGTGGCCCGGGGCGGTCTACCATGCCGGCATCTTGTTCCATGGAGCCCGGACGATGACCGCCAGTACGCCACAACCCTCGCCCCTGCTCGAGGCCGCACGCGCGGCGATCCGCCTGCGCTACGGCGAGCAGCCGTGTGCCGGGCGGGCCGCGCAGTCGGTGGACGCCGGCAACGCCGCGGCCTGGAACCCGGTGCTGGACACGCTGCTGGCGCACCGCTCGGTGCGCGCGTTCCGGCCCGATCCGTTGCCGCCGCACCTGCTGCCGTGGCTGGTCGCTGCGGCGCAGTCGGCGCCGAGCTCGTCCAACCTGCAGACCTGGAGCGTGGTGGCGGTCGAGGACGCCGGGCGGCGCCAGCGCCTGGCCGCGCTGGTCGGGAACCAGCGCCACGTGGAGGAAGCGCCCCTGCTGCTGGTGTGGCTGGTGGACCTGTCCCGGCTGCAGCGCGTGGCCGAGGCGGCCGGGCGCACGATCGAGGGGCCGCAGTACCTCGACACCTTCCTGATGGGCGCGATCGACGCGGCACTGGCGGCGCAGAACGCGCTGGTCGCTGCCGAGTCGCTCGGGCTCGGCTCGGTCTACATCGGCGCGATGCGCAACCGGCCCGAGGAGGTCGCGGCCGAGCTGGGGCTGCCGCCGCAGGTGCACGCGGTGTTCGGCCACTGCATCGGCTGGCCGGACGAGGCCCGGCCGGCGTACGTCAAGCCGCGGCTCGCGCCCGAGGCGGTGCTGTCGCGCGAGCGCTACCAGCCCGCGCCGCCCGAGGCGATCGCCGAGTACGACCAGGCGCTGCAGGCCTACTTCGCCGCGCAGGGGATCGCGCATCCGGCCTGGAGCACGCAGGTGCTCGACCGCCTGCGCGACCCGGCCGCGCTCAAGGGGCGCCACCGCCTGGTCGAGGCGCTGCACGGCCAGGGGTTCGAACTGCGCTGAGCCCCGGGGCCGGCCGCCGGTGGCGCGTTTCGCGCACCGAGGAGGCGGCGCAGGCCAGGTGGGCCGGGCGGCAGTGCCGCGGGCCGTTCCGTACCGCCTGCGAGGGCCGTACGCGGCGTCAGCGCAGCGAGTCGCCGCGCCGGTACTCGGCGGTGAGCTCGTCGAAGCTGGCCTTGACCTGCGGGTCCAGCGCCAGCTGCACGGCCGCGAGGCTCGCGTCGAGCTGCTCGGCGCGGCTGGCGCCGATGATGGGGGCCGTCACCACCGGGTTGGCGAGCACCCAGGCCACCGCCGCGGTGGTCAGCGACAGTCCGGCCTCCTGCGCCACGGCCTGCAGCTGCTGCACGGTGGCGAACTTGCGCGCTTCCCAGTAGCGCTCCTGGTAGCGCTCCGCGGCGGTGCCGAGCGTGAAGCGGGTGCCTTCGGTCGGACCGGTGTCGAGGCGGTGCTTGCCGGTCAGCAGGCCGCCGGCCAGCGGGTTGTAGGGGATCACGCCCAGGCCTTCCTCCTGCGCCAGCGGCAGCAGCTCGCGCTCGATCTCGCGGTACAGCAGGTTGTAGCGCGGCTGCACCGAGACGATGGGCGCCAGCCGCAGCAGCTCGGTGCGGCCGATCGCGCGCGCCAGCCGCCAGGCGAGGAAGTTGGAAACCCCGACGTAGCGCGCCCGGCCGCTGCGCACGATGGTGTCGAGCGCCTGCAGCGTCTCGTCCAGCGGCGTGTGCGGGTCGTCGAAGTGCAGCTGGTACAGGTCCACGTAGTCGGTGCCGAGCCGGCGCAGCGAGGCGTCGATCGCGTCGAGCAGGTGCTTGCGCGACGCGCCCTGGTCCCAGGGGGCGGGGCCGGTGGCGCCGACCGCCTTGGTCGCGACGATGTAGCGTTGGCGCTGGCCCTGCAGCCAGCGGCCGAGGATCTCCTCGGTGCGGCCGACGGTGGCCAGCGTGCCGCCCAGCGGGTAGACGTCGGCCGTGTCGATGAAGTCGATGCCGGCATCCGCGGCGCGGTCGAGGATGGCGCGCGCGCCATCCTCGTCGGTCTGCAGGCCGAAGGTCATGGTGCCGAGCGCCAGGCGCGAGACGGTCAGGCCGGTGCGGCCGAGTCGGGTGGTGGGCAGGGTCATGGCAGCGTGTGCGGACGGAAATGCGCGCCAGTGTAGGGAGCGCCGGTGCGCGCGTGCAGAGGGGTTACGCGAGGATCGCGCCGGCGGCCGCACCCGCCGGCAGGCGTTCAGTGGCTGAGCGCCGGCTGCTTGCGCGGCTCGGCCGTGGCCAGGCCGTAGGGTGTCCGGGGCCTCGGGGCATTCAGCAGGCCGTGGCGCTTGAGCAGCGTGCGCAGCGTGTTGCGCGTGATGCCGAGCAGCCGCGCGGTCTGCACCTGGTTGTCGCGGCACAGCCGGAAGGCGCGGCGCACGATGGCGGCTTCCAGTTCCTGGAACAGTGCCGGCGGGGGCGCGGCCAGCAGGGCGTCGAGTGCGGCGACGAACGGCGCCAGCGCCGCCGGTTCTTCCGTCTCGGCATCGGCAGCCGGGTGCGATGCTGCCGTCGCGTGGGTGGCGTCGGCCAGCGGCGAGCGCACCGGCGCGAAGCGGAAGTCCGCGGCGCGCAGCACGCCGTGGCGGCACACGATCAGCGCATAGTGAATGACGTTCTCCAGCTCGCGGATGTTGCCCGGCCAGCCATAGGCCAGCAGCGCCGCCTCGGCGTCCGGCGCGAGCGTGACGGCCTCCAGGCCCAGCTTGTGGCGGTACAGGTCGATGAAGTGGCGCGCCAGCGGCAGGATGTCACCCGGGCGTTCGCGCAGCGGCGGCAGCTCGATGGTGGCCACGCTCAGGCGGTAGTAGAGGTCGGCGCGGAAGCGCTGGGCCTCGACCGCAGCCTGCAGGTCCACGTTGGTCGCGGCGACCAGCCGCACGTCCAGCGGGATCGGGCGGCGCGAGCCGAGCCGCACCACCTGGCGCTCCTGCAGCACGCGCAGCAGCTTGACCTGCAGGGCCAGCGGCAGGTCGCCGATCTCGTCGAGGAACAGCGTGCCGCCGTTGGCGGCCTCGAACCAGCCGGCGCGCGCGCCCGAGGCGCCGGTGAACGCGCCCGATTCGTGACCGAACAGTTCCGCGTCGATCAGGCTCTCGCTGAACGCCCCGCAGTTGACCGCGACGAACGGGCCGCTGCGGCCGCTTTGCGCATGGATGTGGCGCGCGATCAGTTCCTTGCCGGTGCCGGTCTCGCCGACCACCAGCACGGTCGCTTCGCTGCGCGCGACGCGTTCGACATGCCGGAGCAGGGCGACCGAGCGGGGATCGTGAAACAGCAGGGCCTTGGCGCGGATCGACAGCGCCATGGCGCCGGGGTCGGGAAACGTCAGCAGGTGGTTCACGGGCAGGGTCCGGTCGATGCGGCGACGGCAAGGGCCCAACCATAGAGGGCGCGGCGGCGGCCGCCAACGCATCATTTCGCGCTTGGATATGCGCGCAGCGCATGGCATGCGGCGGCCGGGGGCGGCATCCGAGCGGCCTGCAGGGTGACTTCCGCCCCGGGCGTCCGGGCTCATATACTGTATAAACATACAGTCTTCGCCATGTCTTCCCCCCTTGCCCTGGCGCCGGCCGAGCCGGCGTCGTCGTCTTTGTCGCTGCCTGCGGACGTCGAGGCCCTGGCCGAGCGCGGCCGGCTCTGGCGCGGCCACCAGCTGGGCGGCGCCGGGGCCCGGGTGCTGCCGACCGGGCATCCCGTGCTGGACCGCGAGCTGCCCGGCGGCGGCTGGCCCTGCCAGGCCCTGACCGAGCTGCTACTGCCGCCCGGCGCCGGCTGCGAATGGCGGCTGCTGGGGCCGGCGCTGCGCGCGCTGGCCGCCGAGGGCGGGGCCTGCGTGCTGGTCGGCGCCCCCGCCGGCCTGATGCCGCATGCGGCCGGCCTCGCGCTGGCCGGGCTGGACCCGGCGCGGCTGGTGTGGGTGGCGCCAGGGACGCCGGAGCAGGCCTTGTGGGCCGCCGAACAGGCACTGCATTGCCGCGACACGGCGGCGGTGCTGCTGTGGCTGCCGCAGGCGCGCGTGGCGGCCTTGCGGCGCCTGCAGGCCCATGCCCAGCAGGCCGATCTGCCGCTGTTCGCGTTGCGGCCGCAGCAGGCCGCACAGGACTCCTCGCCGGCGCCGCTGCGCCTGGCCGTGGCCCCGGGGGCATGGCCCTGGAGCCTGCAGGTGCGGGTGCTCAAGCGCCGCGGTCCGGCGCACGAGGGGGTGCTGGAGCTGCCGGCGCTGCCGCCGCGCCTGGCCGGCGTGCTGGCGGCCCGGCTGCGCAGCCTGGCCGCGCCGCCGGCGGCTCCGGCCCCGTCCGCGCCTAACCAGGAGGCCCGCGATGCCGTACTGGCTGGCCCTGATCGCACCGCCCTGTCCGTCGTCGCCTGAGCCCGGCCGGGCCGCGGCCGGCGCCGTGCCGGCGCACGACCTGGCGCAGCAGCAGGCGATCGGCTGCTGGGCGCTGCAGTACACGCCGCGCGTGACGCTGCTCGACGAGGCGGTGCTGATGGACGTGCAGGCCAGCCTGCGGCTGTTCGGCGGCGCGCGCGCGCTGTGCCGGCGCGTCGCGCAGGAAGCGCCGGTGCTGGGCTGCGTCGCGCTGGCGCGCGCGCCGACCGCGCGGGCGGCGCTGGCCCTGGCCCGCAGCGGGTCGCCCGCGCCCGCACTGGCGCGCGCCGGCTGGCGGGCCCGGCTCGACGCCGCGCCGCTGGCTGCCTTGACCGCCGCAGCCGAACACCTGCCGTTGCTCGAACGCCTGGGCTGCCGCACGCTGGGCGAGGTGCGGGCGCTGCCGCGCGCGGGGCTGGCGCGCCGCTGCGGCGCGGCGCTGCTGGAGGCGCTGGACCAGGCCTATGGCGAGCGGCCCGAGAGCTTCGAGTGGCTGTGCTGCCCGGAGACCTTCGAGGCCTGGCTGGAGCTGCCCGGGCGGGTCGAGTCGGCCCCGGCGCTGATGTTCGGCGCGCGCCGGCTGCTGCTGCAGATGTGCGGCTGGCTGGCCGCGCGCCATGCCGGCGTGCGGCGCTTCGTGCTGTGCTGGCGGCACGACTTCCACCGCAGCGGGGTCGACGATGCCGGCGAGCTGGAGGTGCGCCTGGGCGAGCCGACCCGCGAGCCGGAGCACCTGGCACGGTTGCTCGGCGAGCTGCTGGCGCACGTGACGCTGCCGGGGCCGGTCGGCGAGCTGGGACTGCGCGCCGACGCCCCCGAGCCCTTGCAGCCGGCCGGCCCGGCGCTGCCGCTGACCGCCGGCCGCCAGGTGCGCGAGGGCGAGACGCTCGCCCAGCTGCTGGAACGCCTGTCGGCCCGCCTCGGCGCGGAGCGGGTGCGCCGCCCGGTGCTGTGCTCCGACCACCGCCCCGAGGCCATGCAGCGCTGGGTGCCGGCCGCGGTCGCCGGGGCGGCGGCCGGGTCCGTGGCCGCATTGCCCGCGGGACTGCCGCAGCCCGGCTGGTTGCTGCCGCAGCCGCAGCCGCTGGCCACGCGCCAGAACCGGCCGCAACACCACGGCCCCTTGCAGCTGCTGGCCGGCCCGCACCGGGTGGAGGCCGGCTGGTGGGCGGTGACGCCGGGCGAGCCGGGCCGGGCCGGGCGCGACTACTTCGTCGCTTGGAACGAGCGCGCCGGGCTGCTGTGGATCTACCGCGAGCGGGTGCCGGCCGGCACGGCGGCGGGCTGGTTCCTGCACGGCGTGTTCGGCTGAGGGGAGGGGCGATGGAGGCCCTGCTGCCGGCCTACGCCGAGCTGCACTGCGTGTCGAACTTCAGCTTCCAGCGCGGGGCCTCGCACCCGGGCGAGCTGGTGCGGCGCGCGCATGAGCTGGGCTATGTGGCGCTGGCGATCACCGACGAATGTTCGTTCGCCGGCGTGGTGCGCGCCTACCAGGCCTGGCTGGAACTGCGCGAGGAAGCCAAGCTTCAGGGCCGGGCCGGGCCGGCCCTGAAGCTGATCGTCGGCAGCGAGTTCCGCGTCGAGGCCGACACGCCGTTTCGCCTGGTCGTGCTGGCGCGCAACCGCGAGGGCTACGGCAACCTGAGCGAGTTCATCACGCGCCTGCGCCGCAGCAGCGCCAAGGGCAGCTACCGCCTCGCCTGGCCGCAGGTGGTGCCGGCGTCCCTGCACGACTGCTTCGTGCTGCTGGTGCCGGATCGCTCGGCCTCGTTCGACGCCGTGTACGCGCAGGCGCAGTGGCTGCGGCGCGCCTTCGGCGACCGGGGCCGCCTTGCGGTCGAGCTGCTGCGCGAGCTGGACGACCACGCCTGGCTGCACCGGCTGCGCGAGGTCGCGCGGCTGACCGGCGTGCCGCTGGTGGCCGCCGGCGACGTGCACATGCACGTGCGCTCGCGCAAGCCCTTGCAGGACGTGCTGACCGCGATCCGCCTCGGCCGTCCGGTGCGTGACTGCGGCACCGCCCTGCAGCCCAGCGCCGAGCGGCACCTGCGCTCGCGGCTGCGCCTGGCGCAGGTCTACCCGCCCGAGCTGCTGCAGGCCAGCGTCGAGCTGGCGGCGCAATGCACCTTCAGCCTCGGCGAGCTGGCCTACGAGTACCCCGAGGAGGTGGTGCCGCCGGGCGAGACCGCCGCCAGCTACCTGCGCCGCAGGACCTACGAGGGCGCGCGCGAGCGCTTCCCGCAGGGGCTGCCGCCGAAGGTGCACGAGCTGATCGAGCGCGAGCTCGCCCTGATCGGCGAGCTGAAGTACGAGAAGTACTTCCTCACCGTCTACGACATCGTGCGCTTTGCCCGCAGCCAGGGCATCCTCTGCCAGGGGCGCGGCTCGGCGGCCAACTCGGCGGTGTGCTACTGCCTGGGCATCACCGAGATCGACCCGGCGCGCATCGAGACGNTGTTCGAGCGCTTCATCAGCAAGGAGCGCAACGAGCCGCCGGACATCGACGTCGACTTCGAGCACCAGCGCCGCGAGGAGGTGATCCAGCACCTCTACCGGAAGTACGGCCGCGACCGCACCGCGCTGGCCGCCACCGTCATCACCTACCGCTCGCGCAGCGCGATCCGTGACGTCGGCAAGGCGCTGGGCTTCGACGAGGTGCACATCGACGCGCTGGCCAGGAGCTATCACGGCTGGGACCACCTGGACGTGATGGGCGAGCGCCTGGCCGAACTGGGGCTGGACCTGGACGAGCCGCGCGTGCAGCAGTGGATCGCGCTGACGCTGCAGCTGCGCGGCTTCCCGCGCCACCTGAGCCAGCACACCGGCGGCTTCGTGATCGCAAAGGGACCTCTCAGCCGCATCGTGCCGATCGAGAACGCCGCGATGCCGGACCGCACCGTGATCGAGTGGGACAAGGACGACCTCGACACGCTGCGGCTGATGAAGGTCGACGTGCTGGCGCTGGGCATGCTGAGCGCGATCCGGCGCACGCTGGACTTCATCTCGCAGCGCCGCGGCCGGCGCTTCCGCCTGCAGGACATCCCGGACGACGACGGCCCCACCTTCGAGATGATCGGCCGCGCCGACACCATCGGCGTGTTCCAGGTCGAAAGCCGCGCGCAGCAGAGCATGCTGCCGCGCCTGAAGCCTCGCAACTTCTACGACCTGGTGGTGCAGGTGGCCATCGTGCGGCCGGGGCCCATCCAGGGCGGCATGGTGCACCCCTACCTGAAGCAGCGCGAGCTGGCCGCCGAGCGCCGCCGCCAGGGCCTGCCGCCGCTGGAGATCGAGGACCCGCGCCTGCGCCAGGCGCTGGGCCGCACGCTGGGCGTGCCGATCTTCCAGGAGCAGGTGATGCAGCTGTGCATCCTGTGCGCCGACTTCACGCCCGGCGACGCCGACCGGCTGCGCCGCGCGATGGCGGCGTGGAAGCGCCACGGCGACGTCACGCCGTTCCGGCAGCGCATCGTCGAGGGCATGACGCGCAACGGCTACGCGGCCGAGTTCGCCGAGGCGCTGTTCCGACAGATCGAGGGCTTCGGCGAGTACGGCTTCCCGGAAAGCCACGCCGCCTCGTTCGCGCTGCTGGCCTATGCCAGCAGCTGGATGAAGTGCCACGAGCCGGCGGCCTTCCTGGCCGGGTTGCTGAATGCGCAGCCGATGGGGTTCTATTCGCCCAGCCAGCTGGTGCAGGACGCGCGCCGCCACGGCGTCGAGGTGCGTCCGGTGGACGTGCAGTACAGCGCGGTCGAGGCGGCGCTGGAAGACCTGGACGCCACCCCGCCCGGGCGGCAGCCGCCGGTGCGGCTCGGGCTGCAGATGATCCAGGGCCTGGGCCGGCCGGCGGCCGAGCGCATCGTGCAGGCCCGCCGCGACGGCCCCTTCGCCGACGTGCAGGATCTGGCCCGGCGCGCCGCGCTCGATGCGTCCGACCTCAGGCGCCTGGCCGGCGCCGACGCGCTGCGCAGCCTGGCCGGGCACCGGCGCCAGCAGGTCTGGCAGGCCGCGGCCTGGCAGCCGGCGCCGCCGCTGCTCGGCGAGGCGCCGGTGGCCGAACCGCAGCTGGAGCTGCTGCCCGCGCCGGAAGGCGAGGAGGTGCTGTTCGACTACAGCGCGCTGAAGCTGACGCTGCGCAGCCACCCGCTGCAGTTGCTGCGCCCGCTGCTGGCGCGGCGCCGGCTGATGACCTCGGCCGCGCTGCACGCGCTGCCCGACGGCCGGCTGGCGCGCGCCTGCGGCATCGTCACGATGCGCCAGCAGCCCGGCACCGCCCAGGGCACCATCTTCGTCTCGCTGGAGGACGAGACCGGCGCGGTCAACGTGATCGTCTGGCCGCGCGTGCGCGACCGGCAGCGCCGCGTGCTGCTGGAGTCGCGCCTGCTGGCAGTGTACGGCCGCTGGCAGCGCCAGGACGGCGTGTGCCACCTGGTCGCCGACCGCCTGGAGAACCTCACCCCGCTGCTCGGCCGGCTGGGCACGCGCAGCCGGGACTTCCGCTGACGGCGGGGCGCGTCAGGGCGCGGTCCACGGGTCGTAGGTGCCCACGCTCCACAGCCGGCCTTCCAGGTCCCGGCAGGTGAAGCCGCGACCGCCGTAGGGCTCGTCCCGCAGGGGGATGACGATCTGCGCGCCGGCCGCCTGCGCGCGGGCATGGACCGCGTCGGCATCCTGCACGATCAGGTAGGGGCTTTGCGTCTCCACGCCGCCCACCTGGTCCGGCAGGTTGACCAGGTCGCCGTATTCCGACTCGTGGTCGGCCGAGGCGAGCATCACCATGCCGTTGCCGAAGGCGAGCTGCGCATGGGCGATGCCCCCGTGGTCGTCCGGCACCACGAGATGCCGCTCGAAGCCGAACACCTGGCACAGCCAGTCGATCGCGGCCGGGGCGTCGCGGTAGCGCAGGCAGGGGATGACGGTACAGCGGGTGTCCTTGGCGGTCGGGTGCATGCGTGTCCTCCCGGGCGAAGCAGTCCTGCCAGCTTGGGGCCGTTTGCGCCGCACGCAAAGCGCGGCCGCCGATGCCCCCGTTGCGGTGGTGGGAGAATCGCGCTTCATGACGACCCCCCAGACGCTCACCCTGACCCGCCCGGACGACTGGCACCTGCACGTGCGCGACGGCGCCGCGATGCAGTCCGTCGTGCCCGACAGCGCCCGGCAGTTCGGCCGCGCGATCATCATGCCCAACCTGCGCCCGCCGGTGACCACCACCGCGCTGGCCCTGGCCTACCGCGACCGCATCCGTGCCGCCGTGCCGGCCGGCCTGGACTTCGAGCCGCTGATGACGCTGTACCTGACCGACAACCTGCCGCCCGACGAGATCGCGCGCGCGAAGGAGGCAGGGGTGGTCGCGGTCAAGCTCTACCCGGCCGGCGCCACCACCAACAGCGACGCCGGCGTCACCGACCTCCGCAAGATCCACGCGACGCTGGAGGCGATGCAGGCGCACGGCCTGTTGCTGCTGGTGCACGGCGAGGTCACCGACCCGCAGGTCGACGTGTTCGACCGCGAGAAGGCCTTCATCGACACCCGGCTGATCCCGCTGCGGCGCGACTTCCCCGAGCTGAAGATCGTCTTCGAGCACATCACGACGAAGGAGGCGGCGCAGTACGTCGCCGAGGCCGACGAGCGGCTGGGCGCGACCATCACCGCGCACCACCTGCTGTACAACCGCAACGCCATCTTCACCGGCGGCATCCGCCCGCACTACTACTGCCTGCCGGTGCTCAAGCGCGAGGAACACCGCCAGGCGCTGGTCGCCGCGGCCACCTCGGGCAGCCCGAAGTTCTTCCTCGGCACCGACAGCGCGCCGCACCCGGCGCACCTGAAGGAGCACGCCAGCGGCTGCGCCGGCTGCTACACCGCGCATGCGGCGATCGAGCTCTACGCCGAGGCCTTCGAGGCGGCCGGCGCCCTCGACCGCCTGGAAGGCTTCGCCAGCTTCCACGGGGCCGACTTCTACGGCCTGCCGCGCAACACGGGCACCATCACGCTGCGCCGCGAGGCCTGGACGCCGCCCGAGAGCGTGCCGTTCGGCGACGCGCAGCTCAAGCCCCTGCGCGGTGGCGAAACACTGACATGGAGGCTCGCATGAATGGTCCGCGCCGTCGCGTGATGCTGCTGGTCGATGCCGACAACGTCTCGGTGGACGTCGTCCAGCAGGCCGTCGACCTGGTGATGCAGCGCCACGGCGCGATCCACGTGCGCCGCGCCTATTGCACGCCCGAGACGGCGCTCAAGCACCTGAAGCTGTTCAAGAGCCTGTCGATGCGGCCCATGGTCAACCTGTCGATGGGCAAGAACTGCACCGACATCGCGCTGGCGATCGACGCGATCGACCTGGTCAACGCCGAGCGGCCCGACGTGGTGGTGATCGTCTCGTCCGATTCCGACTTCGCGCCGTTGGTGCTGCGCTTGCGCGAGAAGGGCTGCCGGGTCGAGGGCATCGGCCAGGTCGGCAAGACCGGCGAGGACGCCACCGCGATCTACGACGACTTCACCGACCTCGCGCACCGCAAGCCGGCCGCCCGTGCCGCGGTCACCCCGGCGCCCGCGCCGGCACGCAAGGCCGCCGCCCCGGCCGCGCCGGCCCCGGCACCTGCTCCCGCTCCGGCGGCCCGCAAGCGCCCGGCGCGCAGGGCCGCCGCGGCACCGCGTGCGCCCGAGCCCGCGGCCCCGGCCGCGCCGGCGCTGCTCGAAGGCGTGCAGCAGATCCTCGAGGCGGTGCCGGAGCTGCGCGACGGGGCCCAGCTGGAGCTGCGCCTGGCGGCCGAGCGCCTGCGCGCGGCCAAGCTGCTGGCGCGCAACGCCCCCTCGACGCGGCTGTTCAAGAAGTACCCCGAGTGCTTCCGGCTCACGCCCGAAAGACAGCCCAACAAGGTGCAGTACCGGGCGCCCGGTGCCGTCTGACGCTGTCCCGGCGTGCTGGCGGCGCTGCAGACCCTGCGCTCCATCGCGGCCGACCCGCCGCCCTGGTGGCGGCCGTGGCAGGCCGTGGCCGCGCGGGTGGCCGTGCACGCCGGGGCGCCGAGCGTGGCCGAGGCGCTCAACCGCGCGCTGGCCGCGCAGCCGGTCGACCTGGCGGCCGGGGCGCTGCGCTTCGTGCCGCAGGCGGCGCTGCCGCCCGGCGAGGCCTACGAGGCCTACATCCACCGCACCGCCTGCGTGCCCACGCGCGACAACCTGCACGACCTGTTCAACGGCCTGATGTGGCTGGCGCGCCCGGCGCTCAAGCGCCGCCTCAACGAGCTGCAGGCCGCCGAGATCGCCCGCGCCGGCATCGGTGCGGTGCGCGGCCCGCTGCGCGACGCGCTGACGCTGTTCGACGAGAACGCCGCGCTGCTGCAGGCCCCGCCGCCGCTGGTGCAGGCGCTGCGCGGGCGGCAGTGGCACGAGCTGTTCGTCACGCTGCGCCCGCTGTGGGCCCGGGCCCGTCTGGAACTCTTCGGCCACGCGCTGCTCGAGAAGCTGGTGTGCCCCTACAAGAGCATCACCGCGCACGTGTACCTGGTGCCCCCCGGCGCGCCGGACGACCTGGGCCTGGCGCCGGCCTCCCTGGTGCCCAAGCCCTTCCTGCCGCTGCCGGTGCTGGGCGTGCCCGGCTGGTGGCCGGCCAACGAGGCGCCGGACTTCTACGCCGACGCCGAGGTGTTTCGCCCCCTGCCCGGCACGAAAACCGCGACGCTGAGATAATTAGCATGTGAAGCAAGCCAGACCGCCGCTGGTACAGGTGCCGAAAGGCCGTACTGGAGGAAGGTCCGGACTGCACAGGGCAGCGTAGCAGGTAACACCTGTCCGCCGCGAGGCGAGGATCAGAGCAACAGAGACGAGTCGTGCCGGGGCATCGAGCCCCGGCACGGGTGAAACGGGCAATCTCTACGCGCAGCAATACCAAGTAGGTGGACGTCGAGGCGGCCCGCTGAGTCCACGGGTAGGTAGCACCGAGCCGCATCCGCGAGGGGCGGCCCAGAGGAATGGCGGTCACGGCGGGGCAACCCGCTGCACAGAATCCGGCCTATCGGCTTGCTTCACTTTGTCTTTCCCGTTCACCGTCCTGGCGCCTTGGCTGGCGACAAGAAGAACACGAGGCGCTGCTGTCCGCATGAATCCTGACGCATCCAAGATCTGGAAGGCCCCCCGCTGGGCGCTGGCCTTGTTGCTGGCCGCCCTCGGCATGCTGGGCGCGTTCTCCATCGACACCTACCTGCCGGCGTTCGCAGGCATCGCGAAGGCGCTGGGGGCGACGCCGGTGCAGATGCAGCAGACGCTGTCGGCCTACCTGTTCGCGTTCGCGTTCATGAACCTGTTCCACGGCGCGCTGTCCGACAGCTTCGGGCGCCGCCCGGTGGTGCTGGTCGGCATCCTGGTCTACACGCTGGCCACGGTCGGGTGCGCGCTGTCGCAGTCGATCGGCCAGCTGGTGTTCTTCCGGGCGCTGCAGGGCCTGTCCGCCGGGGCCGGGATCGTGATCTCGCGTACCGTGGTGCGCGACATGTTCCCGCCCGAGCAGGCGCAGCGCGTGATGGCGCAGATCACCATCTACTTCGGCGTCGCGCCGGCGCTCGCGCCCATCATTGGCGGCTGGCTGTACGTGCATGCCGGCTGGCACGCGATCTTCTGGTTCCTGGCCGCGTTCGGCGCGCTGCTGCTGGTGACCAACTACCGCGTGCTGCCGGAAACGCTGCCGGCCTCGCAACGCCAGCCGTTCAACGCGCGCAACCTGCTGGCCGGCTACTGGCAGCTCGGCTCCGACCCGCGCTTCCTGCTGCTGGCGCTGGCCAGCGGCGTGCCGTTCAACGGCGTGTTCCTGTACGTGCTGTCGGCGCCGACCTTCCTCGGCGAGCACCTGCAGCTGGCACCGACGCAGTTCTTCTGGTTCTTCATGCTGTTCATCGGCGGCATGATGTGCGGCTCGTGGTGCAGCGGACGGCTGGCCGGCCGCATCACGCCGCGCCGGCAGATCCGCTGGGGCTTCACCATCATGCTGGCCAGCTCGGCGGTCAACGTGCTGGCCAATGCGCTGTTCGAGGCCCACGTGTCGTGGGCGCTGTTCCCGGGCGCGGTCTACGCGTTCGGCTGGGCCCTGATGACGCCGGTGGTGACCCTGCTGGTGCTGGACCTGTTCCCGCAGCGCCGCGGCATGGCCTCGTCCCTGCAGACCGTGATCGCCTCGGCCTCCAACGGCCTGGTGGCCGGCGTGGTGGCGCCGCTGGCGATGCATTCCACGCTGGGCCTGGCCGTGACCTCGGCGGTGCTGATGGTGCTGGGCCTGGTCGCCTGGACCTACGTGCGTCACCGCTGGCCCGCGGCCGTGGGCGTGCGCGCCGAGGCGCCTCAGGCCGGCTTGGCCACCATCAGGTAGAAGACCGCCACCAGCGCGAAGAAGGCCGGCACCCCCAGCGCCGCCCACAGCTTCAGGTCGCGGAAGTACTGCGGCGGCAGCGCCTGGCCGGCGTCCGCCGCCTGGCGTGCAAGGCGCCGCATGCGGATCTGCAGCCCGACCACCGGCAACCAGCAGGCGCCGGCCACCCCGTAGAGCACGATCGACCAGACGATCCACGCGCTGCTCCACGGGTAGCCGGCTAGGTGGATCAGGTAGAAGCCGCTCAACGGCTGGAACACCATCGTGGTGGCGGTGAACATCCAGTCGGCCCGTACGACGTGCGCGACGACCTGCGCCACCGCACGCGGCTCGCGGCCCAGGCTGGTGAACAGCATGTAGTAGGCCGAGCCCACGCCGGTGCCGAACAGGAAGGTCGACGACAGCACGTGCAGCCACTTGACGACGAGGTATTCCATCAGGCGGCCTCCCGGGCCGGCGTGTCGAGTTCGGCCATCAGCCAGGCGAGGGCCAGCAGCGGCAGGTTCTTCAGCACCGGGCCGTACGGATGGGCCCAGAACTCCGGCAGCTTGAGCGTGATGACCGCGGTGTAGAAGAGCATCAGCGCGATCTGCATGAGCCACAGCCAGCGCCGGCGCCGCAGCACCAGCAGCCCGAGGCCGATCGCCAGGTCCAGCGTCGCCGCGCCGTACAGCGCTGCAGGCCGCCACGCCTCGGGCAGGCCGGCGCGCGCCAGCAGCGCGAGGCTGTCGGCCACCGGGTGGATGCCCAGCGACACCAGGCCGGTGACGATCCACACCAGCGCCATCGCGACGCGCAGCAGCGGCAGCAGCCAGCCCAGGCGTGCCGAGGTCGCCACCGCCCGGGCCTCGTCGCGCGCGATGAACGCGGCGGGCGGGCGGGGTGGCCGGCCGAGCAGGGCCCGGGTCAGCCGCGCGTCGCCGGTGTTGCCCCGTTGCAGCATCTGCCAGGTGTCGTGGTCGAGCAGGCTGCCCGGCAGGGCGCCCGCTGCGCGCGCGCCGAGCGCGACCAGCGGGGCCGGGACGGAGACGAAGCGCGCCGGGCCGAGTCCCATCGCCGTGCGCAGCCGGGCCAGCCAGTCGCACAGCGTGACGGCCTCGGGCCCGACCAGCGGGACGCGGCCGCCCGGGGCATCGTCGTCCAGCAGCGCGACGATGGCCTGCACCGCGTCGTCGACATGCAGCGGCTGCACGAGCTGCCGGCCGTCGCCCGGCAGCGGGATCAGCGGCAGGCTGGCCAGGCGGGTGAACAGGCGCGCGCTGGTACCGCCCGGGCCGTAGATCAGCGACGGCTGCACGACCGCCGCCGAGGCGAGCGGCAGGCCGAGCAGGTAGTCGTCGGCGGCCTTCTTGCTGCGGTGGTAGGCGGAGGTGGCCGCCTCGTCCGCGCCCAGCGCCGAGACCTGCACCACGCGCGCGACGCTGGCCGCCGCGCACGCGGCGAACAGCGCGCAGGGGCCGCGCACATGGATGGTGTCGAAGCGCTGCGTGCCGTGCTCGCGCAGGATGCCCGCCGCGTTGATCACCGCATCGACCCCGGCCAGCCGCGGCAGCCAGTCCCCGACCTCGAGGTCGCGCGTGAAGTCGGCGGCGAAGTAGCGCAGCGGTTGCCCGTAGGCCGGCGTGGCCGGCGGATGGCGCATCGCGCAGATGACATGGTGGCCCGCAGCCAGCAGCGCGGTGACGAGGCGCCGGCCCAGGAAGCCGTTGGCGCCGGTCAACAGAACGATCACGTGTTGCCTCCCTTGGTGACGGTCGTACTGCCGGAACGGCCTTTGCCATCACTCAGCAAGCGATGTTCCGTCGCGTTGGACGAGGAGGCAGCCGGCATGCGGACCTGGAGCGAGGCACTGCGCGCAGCGTGGACCTCCGGCGGCTGGGCGAGCCTGGCCTCGACCTGCGTGCTCGCCTGGCGCGGCCGGGCCGACAACGGCCGCATCTGGGGCGCGCTCAACGCGCCGGGCCACTGGGTGTGGGGCGACGCCGCCCTGCGCGAGGACGGCCCGAGCCTGCGCCACACCGGCACCGGGCTCGCAGTGCACCACCTCGCGTCGCTGTTCTGGGGGCTGCTGTACGAGCGGGCCTGCCCGGCGCCACGCCCGCGCGCGGTGCGGCGCCTGTGCGGCCATGCCGCCGCGGTGGCCTCGGTCGCGGCGGCGGTGGACCTGCGCCTTGCGCCGCCGCGCCTGACGCCCGGCTTCGAGCACCGCCTGTCGACGCACAGCCTGGTGGCGGTCTATGCCGCGTTCGCCGTCGGCATCGTGCTGGGCGGCTGGTGGGTCGATCGCCGGCACGGGGCTTGCCGGAAGCCGGCGTGCGCACGCGGCAACGCCCTCCCACCGCACCGGCCGCCTCGCTCGACGACCTGAGGGCGGACTGCCGGCGCGGCAAGGTGCTGCTGTTCGTCGGCGCCGGTGTGTCGCTGTCGCTCGGCCTGCCCGACTGGAGCGAGCTGATCGACCACATGGCGCAGGAACTGGGCTTCGAGCCGGACGAGTTCCGTGGCTACGGCAGCTACCTCGCGCTGGCCGAGTACTTCCGCCTGCATCACGGCGACGTCGCGCAGCTGCATCGCTGGATGGACCGGCGCTGGCACGACGCCGGCATCCGCGTGCAGGACTCGCGCGTGCACGAGCTGATCGTGCGCGGTGGCTTCCGCCTGATCTACACGACCAACTACGACCGCTGGCTGGAGCGTGCCTTCGAGCACCACGGGCGACCCTACGTGAAGATCGTCGACGTGGGCGACCTCGCGCACATCCGCCCCGACGCGACGACCCAGATCGTCAAGTTCCACGGCGACTTCGAGCGCGAGGACTCCATCGTGCTCGACGAGACCAGCTACTTCCGGCGGCTGGAGTTCGAGTCGCCGCTGGACATCAAGCTGCGTGCCGACGTGCTGGGGCGCTCGGTGCTGTTCATCGGCTACAGCCTCAGCGACGTCAACCTGCGCTACCTGTTCTTCCGCCTCGCCTGCCTGTGGAAGCAGGCCATGCCGGGCACGCCGCAGCCGCGCTCGTACATCTTCACGCCCGAACCCAACCCGGTGCAGCAGGCCGTGCTCGGGCAGTGGGGCATCGAGATGCTGTCGGTCGATGCGGGCGACCCGGGGCAGGCGCTGGCGGCCTTCCTGGAACAGGTGGTCGGGTAGCGCAGGCGGCGCCGGCCATGCCGGCCGGGCTGTGCCTGCGGGGGCGTTACAGACGCGCCTGCGTCCTCGCGGCGGAGTGGTCGCACACCTCGACCAACACTTTCACACCGCCTTGCAAGTCCTTATTTTTGCAACGTTTTTTGCTTCCCAATCTCTGCGAAATCTTTTGTAAGTACTTGATTTCATTGGAGATTTTTCACGCTTTGCCTTGACCGGCCACAAGGCGCGCGCTAAAGTGGGAGAAAGTGCACTTTAGTGGGTGATTGTGGCGAATTTTGTGTTCCAAGGCGCTTCGGCGCTCGCGCTGGACGCGAAGGGGCGGCTCTCCGTCCCGGCGCGGCATCGCGACGTGCTGATGGCCACGGCGCAAGGCCAGCTCACGATCACCAAGCATCCCGAAGGCTGCCTGATGGTCTTTCCCCGCCCGGCGTGGGAAAGCTTCCGCGACAAGATCGCGGCGCTGCCGATGTCGGCTTCCGGCTGGAAGCGCATCTTTCTCGGCAACGCCCAGGACGTCGAGATGGACGGCTCCTCGCGCGTGCTGATCTCCCCTGAACTGCGCGCGGCGGCCGGACTGACCAAGGACGTGATGCTGCTCGGCATGGGCAGCCACTTCGAGCTGTGGGATGCGGCGCGCTATGCCGCGCACGAGGCCGAGGTCATGCAACAAGGCATGCCCGACGTACTCAAGGACTTCACCTTCTGACGCGCGCCATGCAAGGGGAGCATGACACATGGCAGCACCGGACGGTCTTGCTGCACGAGGCCGTCGATGCCCTCGTGACCGACCCGGACGGTGTCTACATCGACGGCACCTTCGGGCGCGGCGGTCACACGCGGCTGTTGCTGTCGCGGCTCTCCGGGCGGGGGCGCGTGCTGGCGTTCGACAAGGATCCCGAAGCCGTCGCAGAGAGCACGCGGGTCCAGGACCCGCGTTTTTCAATCCAGCACGCCAGCTTCGCCGAGATGGGCGAGGTGTGCCGGCAGCGCGGCATCGCGCAGGTCCAGGGCGTGTTGCTGGACCTGGGCGTCTCCTCGCCGCAGATCGACAACCCGGCGCGCGGGTTCAGCTTCCGTTTCGACGGCCCGCTGGACATGCGCATGGACCCCACGCGCGGCGAGAGCGCCGCGGACTTTCTCGCGCGTGCCGATGAAAAGCAGTTGGCGGAGGTGATACGCAGCTATGGCGAAGAACGGTTTGCTGTATCGATTGCAAAGGCGATTGTGGCTCGCCGGGAAAGCGGGCGTCCTGTTCGAACCACAGGCGAGCTTTCCGAAGTCGTGGCTCGTGCGGTCAAAACCCGCGAGCCGGGCCAGGACCCTGCAACGCGCACATTTCAGGCTCTTCGGATTTTCGTCAACGCCGAGCTTGAGGAGCTCCAACAGGCCCTGAACCAGACGCTGGAGCTGCTTGCCCCCGGCGGCCGGCTGGTGGTGATCAGCTTCCACTCGCTGGAGGACCGCATCGTCAAGACCTTCATCGTGCGCCACAGCCGCCACCAGGTGGACCGCCGCGCGCCGTTCGCCCCGGTGCCCGAGCCGCTGCTCAAGGCGGTGGCCCGCATCAAGCCGGGCGAGGCGGAGGTCGCGGCCAACCCGCGTGCACGCTCGGCCGTGCTGCGCGTGGCCGAACGCACCGCGTGGAACGACCGGAGGCGTGCATGACCCGGCTCAACGTCGTGCTGTTCGTCGCGCTGGTGTTCAGCGGCCTGTACCTCGTGCGCGTCTCCTACGAGGCGCGGCGCCTGTTCGTCGAGGTCGAGCGGGCGCAGTCCGAGGAACGCGCGCTGGAGACCGAGTTCGAGCAGCTGCAGCTGGAAAAGCGCGCCCAGGCCACGCCGCTGCGCGTCGAGAAGGTGGCGCGCGAGAAGCTGCAGATGCGCACCGCCACGCCGGCGGTGACCCACTACGTGACGCACGCGGGCGCCACCGACGCGCCGCAGGCGGCCAGCGCGGCTGCCCCGGGAGGCCAGCCATGAAGTTCTGGCCGGCACGCAGGAGCAGTCGCGGCGACCGCGCGCGCCAGGCGCACGCGGTGCGCACCGTCATGTACGCGAGCAGCCCGCTGCTGGCGTCGAAGACGCCGCCGTGGCGCTCGAAGTTCCTGGTCGCCTGCATCGGCCTGGGCTTCTGCGTGATGGTCGGGCGCGCGCTGTACATCCAGGTCATCGGCACCGACTTCTACCAGCGCCAGGGCGAGAGCCGCTACGCGCGCACGCTGGAGCTGCCCGCCAACCGCGGCCGCATCATCGACCGCAACGGGCTGATCCTTGCCTCCAGCGTGCCGGCGCCGTCGATCTGGGCCATCCCCAAGGACCTGGAGGCCACGCCCGCGCAGCGGCGCCAGCTCGCGAAGCTGCTGGGCATGAGCGTGGCCGACCTGGACAAGCGCCTGAAGGACAACCCGAACTTCGTCTGGCTCAAGCGCCAGGTCGACGAGGAGGTCGGCGAGAAGGTCAAGGCACTGGGCCTCAAGGGCGTGCACCAGGTCAAGGAATACAAGCGCAAGTACCCCGAGGGCGAGGCGGTCGCGCACGTGGTGGGCTTCACCAACGTCGAGGACCGTGGCCAGGAAGGCATCGAGCTGGCCTTCCAGGAAGAACTGGCCGGTCGCAACGGCACGCGCCGCGTCATCAAGGACCGGCTGGGCCGCATCGTCGAGGACATCGGCGAGAGCGTGAGCCCGGTCGACGGGCAGGACATCGAGCTGTCGATCGACTCCAAGGTGCAGTTCTTCGCCTACCAGCGCATCCGCGACGCGGTCGCCGAGCACAAGGCCAAGGCCGGCTCGGTGGTGGTGCTGGACGTGCAGACCGGCGAGGTGCTGGCGCTGGCCAACTACCCGAGCTACACCCCGGGCGACCGGCGCAACCTGACCGGCGCGCAGCTGCGCAACCGCGCGCTGACCGACACCTTCGAGCCCGGCTCGACGATGAAGCCCTTCATCGCCGCGCTCGCGCTGGAGACCGGCCGGGTGCGCCCGCACACCGTGATCGACACCTCGCCCGGCTGGATGGTGGTGACCGGCGCGACCATCCGCGACTCGCACCGCTACGACGCGCTGACCGTGGAGCAGGTCATCCAGAAGTCCAGCAACATCGGCGTGGTCAAGATGGCCATGCAGATGCCCGCACGCGAGATGTGGGAGATGTTCACCGAGATCGGCATCGGCCAGCGCCCGCAGCTGCGCTTCCCCGGCGTGGTCACCGGCCGGCTGCGCCCGTACAAGACGTGGCGCCCGATCGAGCAGGCGACGATGAGCTACGGCTACGGCCTGTCGGCCTCGCTGTTCCAGCTGGCCCAGGCCTACACCGTGTTCGCGCGCGACGGCGAACTGATCCCCGCGTCGCTGGTGAAAAACCCGGAGCCGGTCAGCGGCATTCGCGTTTTTTCTCCCCAGACCGCCCGCGCGGTGCGCAAGATGCTGCAGATGGCCGCCGGCCCCGGCGGCACCGCGCCCAAGGCCCAGACCCTCGGCTATTCGGTCGGCGGCAAGACCGGCACGGCGCGCAAGCAGGAAGGCAAGGGCTATGCGGACCGCAAGTACCGCTCCTGGTTCGTCGGCATCGCGCCGATCGAGCAGCCGCGCATCGTCGTCGCCGTGATGGTCGACGAGCCGAGCAACGGCAAGTTCTACGGGGGCGACGTGGCCGCGCCGGTGTTCAGCGAGGTGGTGCAGCAGACGCTGCGCATGATGGGCGTGCCGCCCGACATGGACGTGCAGCCGCAAATTGTCGCGCGCCAGGCCGAGGCCGTGGAGGAGAGCTTCTGATGGCCTTGCATCGCCTCCACACCCCCGCCGACGCCCTGGCCTGGCTGCGTGCGCGCGTCACCGGCGAGCTGCGCACCGACAGCCGCAAGGTGCGGCCGGGTGACGCCTTCATCGCCTGGCCTGGCCATGCCACCGACGGGCGCCGCTTCGTCGCCCAGGCGCTGGACGCGGGTGCGGCCGCCTGCCTGGTCGAGGCCGAGGGCGCCGGGGCGTTCGCGCTGGAGGCGCTGCCCGGCGACCGGATCGCCGCGCTGGCCGGGCTGAAGCCTGCCACCGGGACGATCGCCGACGGCTGGTACGGCGAGCCCTCGCAGGCGCTGCAGGTGGTCGCGACGACCGGCACCAACGGCAAGACCTCCACCGCGTGGTGGACCGCGCAGGCGCTCGGCGCGCTGGGGCGGCGCTGCGGCGTGATCGGCACGCTGGGCGTCGGGCATCCGCCCGTGGCCGGCGCGCCGGGGCAGGTCCTGTCCACCGGCCTCACCACCCCCGACCCGGTGACGCTGCACGCGGCGCTGCGCGACTTCGTGCAGCAGGGCCTTGCCGCCTGTGCGATCGAGGCCTCGTCGATCGGCGTGGTCGAGCACCGGCTCGCCGGCCTGCGCATCGCGGTGGCGCTGTTCACCAACTTCACGCAGGACCACCTCGACTACCACGGCGACATGGACGCCTACTGGGAGGCCAAGGCGCGGCTGTTCGCCTGGCCGGGCCTGCGCCACGCGGTGCTCAACCTCGACGACCCGAAGGGCGCACAGCTCGCCGCACGGCTGCGGGCTGGCGGCGGGGTGCAGGTCACCGGCTACGCAGTCGGGCACGATGCCGCGCTGGCTGCGCACGAGGTGCGCTACGTCGACGGCGGCCTCGCGTTCACGCTGCACGCCGGCGCGCAGCGGCTGGCGGTGCGCACCGGCCTGATCGGCGACTACAACGTCTCGAACCTGCTCGCCGTGATCGGCGGCCTGTGCGCGCTGGGCGTGCCGCTGGCCGAAGCCGTGGCGGCGTGCCGGGCGCTGACCCCGGTGCCCGGGCGCATGCAGCGCGTCGGCGCCGACGGCGGGCCGCTCGCGGTGGTCGACTATGCCCATACGCCCGACGCGCTGGACAAGGCGCTGGCGGCGCTGCGCCCGCTGGTGCGCGAGCGCGGCGGAAGGCTGTGGTGCGTGTTCGGCTGCGGCGGCAACCGCGACGCAGGCAAGCGCCCGCTGATGGGCGGCATCGCGCAGCGCGGCGCCGACCGCGTGGTCGTCACCAGCGACAACCCGCGCCACGAGCCGCCCGAGGCGATCATCGGGCAGGTCGTCGCCGGGCTGGAACGCAACGAGCACGTCTCGGTCATCGCCGACCGCCGCGAGGCGATCGCCACCGCACTGGCGCAGGCCGACGCACGAGACGTGGTGCTCATCGCCGGCAAGGGCCACGAGGACTACCAGGAGATCGCCGGCGTCCGCCACCCGTTCTCCGACGTGGCCGAGGCCGAAGCCGCCTTGCAGAGGAGGGCCACCGCATGATGACCCTGGCCCAGGCCCACGCGCTGCTGCCCGGCTCGACGCTGGTCGGCGACGGCGGCGTGCAGATCCTGCGCGTGCACAGCGACACCCGCACGCTGCAGCCTGGCGACCTGTTCGTCGCGCTCAAGGGCGAGCGCTTCGACGCGCACGACTTCCTGGCGCAGGCCCGCGCGGCCGGCGCGGTGGCCGCCATCGCGCAGCATGGCCTCGCCGAGGCGGGCCTGCCCGGGCTGCGGGTCGACGACACCCGGCTGGCGCTGGGCGAGCTGGCGGCCGGCTGGCGCCGGCGCATGCAGCTGCCGCTGGTCGCGGTGACCGGCAGCAACGGCAAGACCACGGTCACGCAGATGATCGCGTCCATCCTGCGCGCCTGGGTGGGCGAGGCCGCGTTCTCGACGCAGGGTAACCTCAACAACGACATCGGCGTGCCGCTGACGCTGCTGCGGCTGCGCCAGGACGAGCGCCTGTGGCACCGTGCCGGCGTGGTCGAGCTGGGCATGAACCACCCCGGCGAGATCGCCTACCTCGCGCGCCTGGTCGCGCCGACCGTGGCGCTGGTCAACAACGCGCAGCGCGAGCACCAGGAGTTCATGCAGTCGGTCGAGGCGGTCGCGCGCGAGAACGGCGCGGTGATCGCGTCGCTCGGCGCGGACGGCGTCGCGGTGTTCCCGGCCGACGATGCCTACACCGGGCTGTGGCGCGGGCTGGCCGGCACGCGGCGCGTGCTGACCTTCGCGCCCGAAGGCGAGGCCGACGTGCGCGGCACGGCGACCTGGACCGACGGCCGCTGGGCGCTGGCCCTGCACACGCCTGCGGGCGAGGCGACCACGCAGCTGCGCATCGCCGGTGCGCACAACATCCGCAACGCGCTGGCGGCCACCGCCTGCGCGCTGGCCGCGGGGGCACCGCTGGAAGCGGTCGCGCGCGGCCTGGCGGACTTCGAGCCGGTCAAGGGCCGCTCGCAGCTCCGGCGCTACGTGCAGGACGGGCGGGCGGTCACGCTGGTGGACGACACCTACAACGCCAACCCCGATTCGGTGCGCGCCGCGATCGACGTGCTGGCCGCGATGCCGGGACCGCGCTGGCTGGTGCTGGGCGACATGGGCGAGGTCGGCGACCGCGGCCCCGAGTTCCATGCCGAGGTCGGCGCCTACGCGCGCGAGCGCGGCATCGACGCGCTGTGGACCGCGGGCCAGGCCACGCGGCACGCCGCGCAGGCCTTTGGCGCTGCGCGCCACTTCGGGCAGGTGGAGGCGCTGGTCGCCGCGCTGGACGCGCGGCCCGAGGCGGCCTGCGTGCTCGTCAAGGGGTCGCGCTTCATGAAGATGGAACGGGTGGTCGAGGCCCTGCTGGCCGCGGCTGCCGATGAGAAGAAGGACGCGCCGGGTGCCACCGGCGCGGGAGCATGAGATGTTGATCGGCCTCGCCCAGTGGTTGCAGAGCCTGTCGCCGGAGCAGTTCGGCTTCCTGCGTGTGTTCCAGTACCTGACCTTTCGCGCGNTCATGGCGGCGATGACCGCGCTGGTGATCGGCCTGGTGCTGGGNCCGTGGGTGATCCGGCGCCTGACCGAGCTGAAGATCGGCCAGCCGGTGCGCGAGTACGGCGTGCAGACCCACCTGGTCAAGAGCGGCACGCCGACCATGGGCGGNGTGCTGATCCTGCTGTCGATCACGATCTCCACGCTGCTGTGGTTCGACTGGACCAACCGCTTCGNCTGGATCGTGCTGCTGGTCACGCTCGGCATGGGCGCGATCGGCTGGGTCGACGACTGGCGCAAGGTCGTGCACAAGAACCCCGAGGGCATGCGCTCGCGCGAGAAGTACTTCTGGCAGACCGTGATCGGCCTGGTGGCGGCGTTCTACCTCGCGTTCGCGGTGTCCGAGTCGTCCAACGTGCGCGTGTGGGAGCTGTTCGTGCGCTGGGTGCAGTCGGGCTTCTCGGCGCCGCTGCCGCCCAACGCGGACCTGTTCGTGCCGTTCTTCAAGAGCATCAGTTATCCGCTGGGCGTCTACGGCTTCATCATCCTGACCTACTTCGTCATCGTCGGCGCAAGCAACGCGGTGAACCTCACCGACGGGCTGGACGGCCTGGCGATCATGCCGGTGGTGATGGTGGGCTCGGCGCTGGGCGTGTTTGCCTACGTGGTCGGCAACGCCGTCTACTCGCGCTACCTGATCTTCCCGTACATCCCGGGCGTGGGCGAGCTGCTGATCTTCTGCGCCGCGATGGCCGGCGCGGGGCTGGCCTTCCTGTGGTTCAACACCCACCCGGCCCAGGTGTTCATGGGCGACGTCGGCGCGCTGGCGCTGGGCGGTGCGCTCGGCACGATCGCGGTGATCGTGCGCCAGGAGATCCTGCTGGCGGTCATGGGCGGCATCTTCGTCGTCGAGGCGCTGTCGGTGATGCTGCAGGTGACGTATTTCAAGTACACGAAGAAGCGCTACGGCGAAGGCCGGCGCATTCTGAAGATGGCCCCGCTGCACCACCACTTCGAGAAGTCGGGGTGGAAGGAAACGCAGGTCGTGGTGCGCTTCTGGATCATCACGATGCTGCTGTGCCTGGTGGGCCTCGCGTCGTTGAAGCTGCGGTAAGGAACGGATGAAGGACTTGCAAGGCATCACCGTCCTCGTGCTCGGGCTGGGCGACTCCGGCCTCGCGATGGCACGCTGGTGCGCGCGTTGCGGCGCCGAGGTGCGCGTGTGGGATTCCCGCGAGCAGCCGCCGCAGGCCGAGGCGTTGCGGCAGCACGTGCCGCAGGCGCGGCTGTTCAGCGGGCCGCTCGGCCCCGACTCGCTGGACGGCGTGCAGCGCGTGCTCAAGAGCCCGGGGCTGGCACCTCACGACGAGCGCCTGGCGGCGCTGTTCGCGCGCGCGGCCGAGCTGGGCGTGCCGGTGCAGGGCGAGCTGGACCTGTTCGCGCAGGCGCTCGCGGACCTGAAGGCCGAGCGCGGCTACGCGCCCAAGGTGATCGCGATCACCGGCACCAACGGCAAGACCACCACCACCTCGATGGCGGCGCTGCTGATCGAGCGCACCGGCAAGCGGGTCGCGATGGCCGGCAACGTCGGCCCGACCATGCTGCAGACGCTGTCCGACGCGCTGGACCTGGAGCCGCCGCCCGCGGCGCCGGCTGCGGCCGGCGCCGCAGCGCCTGATGCGGCCGTGCCCGGGGCGGCGCCGGAAGCAGGCCAAGGGCCGGTCGCGGCCGTCGACGCGACCGCCGCGGTGGGCGACGACGACCTGGCGGCGACGGAACACGCTGCTGCCGGGCTTCCGGCCGGCGAAGCGCCTGCCGTGGAGGCGTTGGCACCGGAAGGGGACACGGAGGGCCCCGCGGTTGCCGACGATGCCGCGGGCGAGGGGGCTGCCGGACAGGATGAATCCGCAAGCGACGCGACCGCGGCGGACGGGGCCGTGCCGGGAGAGGCCGCCCGTGCGGCGGCCCTGCTGCTGGATGACGACAGCGCCGCGCTCAGGCTCGCGCCGCCGCCTCCGCCCGAGCCGGTGTTCGAGCACCTGCCGCAGGTCTGGGTGCTCGAGTTGTCGAGCTTCCAGCTGCACGGCGTGCAGGGCTTCAACCCGAGCGCGGCGACGGTGCTCAACGTCACGCAGGACCACCTCGACTGGCACGGCTCGATGCAGGCCTATGCCGCCGACAAGGCGCGCGTGTTCGGGCCGGACACCGTGCTGGTCATCAACCGCGACGACCCGCTGGTGGAGGCCATGGTGCCCGCGCCGCAGGTGGTCAAGGGCGGCCGTGGCCGTCCTGCGCGCCTGGTCGAGCGCCGCGTGGTGCGCTTCGGGCTGGACGCGCCGCGCCGTCCCGGCGACTACGGCCTGGTGGTCGAGAACGGCATGGCCTGGCTGGTGCGCGCGATGGAGGCCGACGAGACGCTGAAGCTCGGTCGCACGCGCCGCCGCGACGACGAGGAAGAGGAGCTGCACATCCAGCGCCTGATGCCGGCCGACGCGCTGCGCGTGCGCGGCCGCCACAACGCGGCCAACGCACTGGCGGCGCTGGCGCTGGCCACCTCGGTCGGCTGCCCGCTGGCGCCCATGCTGCACGGCCTGCGCGAGTACACCGGCGAGCGGCACCGCGTCGAGTACGTGCACACCGTGGCCGGCGTCGACTACTTCGACGACAGCAAGGGCACCAACGTGGGCGCCACCGTGGCCGCGCTCAACGGCCTGGCGCTGGACCGCGCGCCGGCGCGCATCGCGGTGATCCTGGGCGGCGACGGCAAGGGGCAGGACTTCTCGCCGCTGGTCGAGCCGGTGTCTCGCCACGCGCGCTATGTCGCGCTGATCGGCCGCGACGCCGGCCTGATCGAGCAGGCGCTGGCGTCCACCGGCGTGCCGATGGAACGCTTCGAGACCCTGCCGGCCGCGGTGCGCGCCTGTGCCGCGCGCGCCCATGCCGGGGACGCGGTGCTGATGAGCCCGGCCTGCGCGAGCCTGGACATGTTCCGCAACTACGGCCACCGGGGCGAGGTGTTCGTCGCCGAAGTGCAGGCGATGGCCGCCGAACAAGGGGAGATCGCGTCGTGAGCGAAGCCCGCACCGCCCGCCTGTCCGCCCGGGTTGCCCTGCGTGAGCGCCTGGCCGCGTTCAAGGGGGGGCGCTTCGGCCGCGCGCGCAAGGACGTGCCGGTGCGCGACTGGGTCTCGACCGGGCAGCCCGCGCGCGTGCAGGGCTTCGACCAGCCGCTGACGTGGGTCGTGGTGGCGCTGCTGGCCCTGGGCCTGGTGATGGTGTACTCGGCCTCGATCGCGCTGCCGGACAACCCGCGCTTTGCCCGCTACTCGCAGAACTACTTCCTGGTGCGCCACGCGTTGTCGATCGCGATGGGCTTCGTTGCCGCGCTGATCGCGGTGCAGGTGCCGATGCGGGTGTGGGAGAAGTACGCGCCCTGGCTTTTCGTCGCCTCGCTGCTGCTGCTCGTCGTGGTGCTGCTGCCCTTCGTCAGCAAGCCGATCAACGGCGCGCGGCGCTGGATCCCGCTCGGGGTGCTGAACTTCCAGCCGTCCGAGCTGGCCAAGCTCGCCATCGCGCTGTACGCGGCCAACTACATGGTGCGCAAGATGGAGGTCAAGGAGCACTTCTTCCGCGCCGTGCTGCCGATGGCGGTGGCGGTCGGCCTGGTCGGCGTGCTGCTGCTGGCCGAACCCGACATGGGCGCCTTCATCGTGATCGCGATGATCGCGATGGGCATCCTGTTCCTCGGCGGCGTCAACGGCCGCATGTTCTTCCTGATCACCGCGGTGCTGGTGGGTGCCTTCGTGACCATGATCGCGTTCAGCGACTGGCGGCGCGAGCGCATCTTCGCTTACCTCAACCCCTGGGACGAGAAGTACACGCTGGGCAAGGCCTACCAGCTGTCGCACTCGCTGATCGCCTTCGGCCGTGGCGAGTTCTTCGGCCAGGGCCTGGGCTCCAGCGTCGAGAAGCTGCACTACCTGCCCGAGGCGCACACCGACTTCCTGCTCGCGGTGATCGGCGAGGAGCTGGGCTTCGTCGGCGTGGCCGCGGTGATCTTCGCCTTCTTCTGGCTGGCGCGGCGCGTGTTCCACATCGGCCGCCAGGCGATCGCGCTGGACCGCGTGTTCTCGGGCCTGGTCGCGCAGGGCATCGGCATCTGGATCGGTGGCCAGGCCCTGATCAACATGGGCGTGAACCTCGGCGTGCTGCCGACCAAGGGGCTGACGCTGCCGCTGATGAGCTACGGCGGCTCGGCCGTCCTGCTCAACTGCATCGCGCTGGCGGTGGTGCTGCGGGTCGACATCGAAAACCGTCAACTCATGCGCGGAGGTCGTGCATGAGCCGCCATCTCGTCGTCATGGCGGCCGGCACCGGCGGCCACATCATCCCGGGCCTGGCGGTCGCGCACGAGATGCAGCGCCGCGGCTGGACGGTGAGCTGGCTGGGCACCACGCAGGGCATGGAAAACCGCCTGGTGCCCGCGGCCGGCGTGCCGCTGGACACCATCGGCTTCACCGGGCTGCGCGGCAAGGGCCTGATGCACACGCTGACCGGCGGGTTCCGCCTGCTGGGCGCGTTCGCCGCCTGCTGGCGCATCCTGGGCCGGCGCAAGGCCGACGCGGTGCTCGGCATGGGCGGCTACGTCTGCTTCCCGGGCGGCGTGATGGCCGCCGCGCGCGGCAAGCCGCTGGTGCTGGTCAATGCCGATGCGGCGCTGCTGATGAGCAACCGCGCGCTGCTGCCGGTGGCCGACGTGGTCGCGTTCGGCTTCGACGGGGCGGCGGCGACCGTGCACAAGCGGGCGGTGGTGACCGGCAATCCGGTGCGCGAGGAGATCGAGGCGCTGCCTCCGCCGGCCGAACGCTATGCCGGACGCAGCGGCCCGCTCAAGGTGCTGGTGGTGGGCGGCAGCCTGGGCGCGAAGGTGCTCAACGAGACCCTGCCCAAGGCGCTGGCGCGGATCCCGAGGGACGCCCGCCCGCAGGTCACGCACCAGACCGGGCAGCTCAACCGCGACGCGGTCAAGGCACTGTACGTGGCCGAAGGCATCGACCCCGAAGCCGGCGAGGTCGAGGTGCTGCCGTTCATCGACGACATGGCGCGCCGCCTGGCCGAGGCCGACCTGGTGGTCTGCCGCGCCGGCGCGGTGACGGTCAGCGAGCTGTGCGCGGCCGGGGTCGCCAGCGTGCTGGTGCCGCTGATCGTCAGCACCACCTCGCACCAGCGCGACAACGCGCTGTACATGGCCCAGCACGGCGCCGCGGTGCACCTGCCGCAGACCGAACTGACGCCCGAGAAGCTGGCCGAGGTCCTGCAGGGCCACGACCGTGCCGCGCTGCTGGCGATGGCCGAGAAGGCCCGCACGCTGGCTCGTCCGCGTGCCGCCGCCCGGGTGGCCGACGAGATCGAGAAGCTGGTGAACAAGAAGGGAGGCACGCCGTGAAGCATGCCGTCAAGCACATCCACTTCGTCGGCATCGGTGGCGCCGGCATGAGCGGCATCGCCGAAGTGCTGTTCAACCTGGGCTACACCGTCTCCGGCTCCGACCAGAACGACAGCGCGACGCTGCGCCGCCTCGCGTCGCTGGGCATCAAGGTGACGGTGGGCCACGACGCGGCGCACATCGAGGGCGCTGACGTGATCGTCACGTCCACCGCGGTGCGTGGCGACAACCCCGAGGTGATCGCCGCGCGTGCGAAGCGCGTGCCGGTGGTGCCGCGCGCAGTGATGCTGGCCGAGCTGATGCGCCTGCGCCAGGGCATCGCGATCGCCGGCACGCACGGCAAGACCACCACCACCAGCCTGGTCGCCAGCGCGCTGGCCGAGGCGGGCCTGGACCCGACCTTCGTGATCGGCGGGCGCCTGAACAGCGCCGGCGCGAACTCGCGCCTGGGCACCGGCCAGTACATCGTCGTCGAGGCGGACGAGTCCGATGCGTCCTTCCTCAACCTGATGCCCATCCTGTCGGTCGTCACCAACATCGATGCCGACCACATGGAGACCTACGGGCACGACTTCGCGCGGCTCAAGGGCGCGTTCGTCGAGTTCCTGCACCGCATGCCGTTCTATGGCGCGGCCATCCTGTGCGCCGAGGACGCGGGCGTGCGCTCGATCATCCCGATGGTCTCGCGTCCCGTGGTCACCTACGGCTTCGGCGAGGACGTGCAGGTGCGCGCGGTGGACTTGGTGGCGCGCGAGGGCCGCATGCACTTCACCTGCCAGCGCCGCAACGGCGTGCACCTGCCGGACCTGCAGGTCACGCTGAACCTGCCGGGCGCGCACAACGTGCTCAACGCGCTGGCGGTGATCGCGGTGGCGGCCGAGCTGGAGCTGCCCGATGCACCGGTGCTCAAGGCGCTGGCCGAGTTCAAGGGCGTGGGGCGGCGCTTCCAGCGCTACGGCGACCTGCCGTCCGCCGACGGCGGCCACTTCACGCTGATCGACGACTACGGCCACCATCCGGTGGAGATGGCCGCGACGCTGGCCGCGGTGCGTGGCGCCTTCCCGGGCCGCCGCCTGGTGCTGGCGTTCCAGCCGCACCGCTACACGCGCACGCGTGACTGCTNCGAGGATTTCGTCAAGGTGATCGGCACCGCCGACGCGGTGCTGCTGGCCGAGGTGTATGCCGCCGGCGAGCAGCCCATCGTCGCCGCCGACGCCCGGTCGCTGGCGCGTGCGCTGCGCGTGGCCGGCAAGGTCGATCCGGTGTTCGTCGACGACATCGCCGCGATGCCGCGCGCCATCGTCGACCACGCACGCAGCGGCGACGTGGTGGTCACGATGGGTGCGGGCTCCATCGGCGGCGTGCCGGCCCAGGTGGTGGACCTGCTGAAAGGACGCGCATGAAACTGGATCTCGCCTCCATCGACCCGAAGGCGCTCGGCAAGGTGGCCGTGCTGATGGGCGGGCATTCGGCCGAGCGCGAGGTGTCGCTGATGTCCGGCCAGGGCGTGCTGGACGCGCTGACCTCGCAGGGCGTGGACGCACATGCCTTCGACCCGGCCGAGCGCAGCCTGGACGAGCTGCGCCGCGACGGCTTCGACCGCTGCTTCATCGCGCTGCACGGCCGTTTCGGCGAGGACGGCACGGTGCAGGGCGCCCTCGAGCTGCTGCGCGTGCCGTACACCGGCTCGGGCGTGATGGCCTCGGCCATCGCGATGGACAAGATCATGACCAAGCGCATCTGGCGCTTCGAGGGCCTGCCCACGCCCGACTGGCGGCTGGTGTCCAGCGCCGACGAGACGCGCGCGGCGCTGGCCGCGCTCGGCGCGCCGATGATCGTCAAGCCCTCGCGAGAAGGCTCGACCATCGGGCTGACCAAGGTCACCAGCGTCGAGCAGTGCGACGCGGCCTTCGAGCTGGCCGCGCGCTGCGACCCGCTGGTGCTGTGCGAGGAGTTCATCGAGGGCGACGAGACCACCTGCCCGGTGCTGGGCGAGGGGGCGGCGGCCGAGGCGCTGCCGCTGATCCGCATCGTCGCGCCGGAAGGCAACTACGACTACCAGAACAAGTACTTCACCGACGTCACGCAGTACCACTGCCCGAGCGGCCTGCCCGAAGCCGAGGAGCGAGAGATCCAGCGCATCGTCGTGCAGGCCTACCGCACGCTCGGCTGCAGCGGCTGGGGACGTGCCGACGTGATGATCCGCAAGAAGGACCGCAAGCCCTTCCTGCTCGAGATGAACACCTCGCCGGGCATGACCGGCCATTCGCTGGTGCCGATGTCGGCGCGCGCGGCGGGGATCAGCTACGAACAGCTGTGCCTGTGGCTGGTGGCCCAGGCCTCGCTGAAGCTCTGAAGCGCGCAGGAGGACGACCCCGATCATGCAGGCCACCGCCACCCCGCTGGACATCCGGCTGATGAACGCCACCGCCGCCGTGCTGAGCGCGGCCGCGGTGCTGGCGTTCGTCTGGATGGCGGTGACCTGGGTGACGCGCTGGCCGGTGTTCGCGATCCGCGCCGTGCGCATCGAGGGCGACGTGACGCGCAACAGTGCCAGCACCATCCGCGCCAACGCGGTGCCCAAGCTGGCAGGCAACTTCTTCACGATCGACCTGGAGCGCGCGCAGCGTGCCTTCGAGTCGGTGCCGTGGGTGCGGCGCGCACGGGTGCAGCGCGTCTGGCCGGACCGGCTGGCGGTGCACCTCGAGGAGCACCGTCCTGCGGCCTACTGGGGCGAAGACCGGCTGGTCAACACGTTCGGCGAAGTGTTCGACGCCAACCTGGGCGACGTCGAGGACGAGGACCTGCCCACGCTGCGCGGCCCGGAGGGCTCGGCGGCGCAGGTGCTGGCGCTGTACCGGCGCCTGACGCCGGTGATCGCGCGGCTGGACACGCGCATCGACACCCTCGTGCTGTCGGCGCGTGGCTCGTGGCGCGCCGAGCTGGACGACGGGGGACGGATCGAGATCGGGCGCGGCGAGCCCGACGAGGTGCTGGCCCGGGTGGAGCGCTTCGTCGCGACCTGGTACCAGGTCTCGGCCCGCTACCCGGGCCCGCTGCAGTACGCCGACCTGCGGCACCACAACGGCTACGCCGTGCGCATCAAGGGCGTCACGACCACCGTTCCGGAGTCACGAAGAATCAACTGAGAGCAACATGGCCAAGGAATACAAGGATCTCGTCGTCGGCCTCGACATCGGCACTGCCAAGGTGATGGCGGTGGTGGCCGAGGTGCTGCCCACGGGCGAGCTGCGCGTGGCCGGGCTCGGCGTTGCGCCGTCGCACGGCCTCAAGCGCGGCGTCGTGGTCAACATCGATGCCACCGTGCAGTCGATCCAGCAGGCGCTGAAGGAGGCCGAGATGATGGCCGACTGCAAGATCACGCGCGTCTACACCGGCATCACCGGCAGCCACATCCGCGGGCAGAACTCCACCGGCATGGTGATCGTGCGCGACAAGGAGGTCACGCCGATCGACGTCTCGCGCGTCGTCGAGACCGCCAAGGCGATCAACATCCCCAACGACCAGAAGCTGCTGCTGGTCGAGCCGCAGGAATTCGTGATCGACGGCCACGAGGTCAAGGAGCCGATCGGCATGAGCGGCGGGCGCCTGGAGGTCAAGGTGCACATCGTCACCGGCGCGCAGAGCGCGGCCGAGAACATCGTCAAGTGCGTGCGCCGCTGCGGGCTGGAGGTCGAGCAGCTGGTGCTCAACCCGAGCGCCTCGGCCGCCGCGGTGCTGACCGAGGACGAGAAGGACCTGGGCGTGGCGCTGGTCGACATCGGCGCCGGCACCACCGACGTGTCGATCTTCACCGACGGGGCGATCCGCCACACCGCGGTGATCCCGATCGCCGGCGACCTGATCACCAGCGACATCGCGATGGCGCTGCGCACGCCGACCAAGGACGCCGAGGAGATCAAGGTCGACTACGGCGTGGCCAAGCAGTTGCTGGCCGACCCCGGCGAGCAGGTCGAGGTGCCGGGCCTGGGCGACCGTGCGCCGCGCATGCTCAGCCGCCAGGCGCTGGCCGGCGTGATCGAGCCGCGTGTCGAGGAGATCTTCTCGCTGGTGCACCAGGTCATCCGCGAGAGCGGCTACGAGGAGCTGCTGTCCTCCGGCATCGTGCTGGCCGGCGGCTCCGCGGTGATGCCCGGCATGGTCGAGCTGGGCGAAGACATCTTTCTGAAACCCGTACGCAAGGGCATCCCGACCTACTCGGGGGCCCTGTACGACATGGTGGCCAACCCGCGTTCGGCCACCGTGATGGGACTGCTGGAGGAGGCGCGCCTGGCGCGCGTACGCGGGCATCGGGCGGCCCAGCAGGCCGGCTCGGTGACGACGCTCTTTGGCCGTATCAAGGACTGGTTGATCGGGAATTTCTGATGCCGTCGGGAACCGCTTCCCTCAGGCTGGGTTTGTTTTCTGGTTTTTGTGTGTTTGGTTTTTTTCTGCAAGGCAACTGCTGACGAAGGAGGTCCACCATGCCTATCGAGATGATTGAGGAATTCAACATGGGCACCCAGATCAAGGTGATCGGGGTGGGAGGCGGCGGTGGCAACGCCGTCGAGCACATGATCGCCAAGGGCGTGCAGGGCGTGGAGTTCATCTGTGCCAACACCGACGCCCAGGCGCTCAACAGCTCGTCGGCGCACAAGCTGATCCAGCTGGGCACCACGGGCCTGGGCGCCGGCGCCAAGCCGGAAGCCGGCAAGGCCGCGGCGGAAGAGGCGGTGGATCGCATCCGTGAAGCGATCGAAGGCGCGCACATGCTGTTCATCACCGCCGGCATGGGGGGCGGCACCGGCACCGGCGCCGCCCCGGTGATCGCCCGCGTGGCCAAGGACATGGGCATCCTGACCGTGGGCGTGGTCACCAAGCCGTTCGAGTTCGAGGGCCCGCGCCGCATGAAGCAGGCCGACACCGGCCTGGCCGAGCTGGAGGCCAATGTCGACTCGCTGATCGTGGTGCTCAACGAGAAGCTGCTGGAGGTGCTGGGCGACGACGTCACCCAGGACGAGGCCTTCGCGCAGGCCAACGACGTGCTGCGCAACGCGGTGGGCGGCATCAGCGACATCATCCACATCCCTGGCCTGGTCAACGTCGACTTCGAGGACGTCAAGACCGTGATGAGCGAGCCGGGCAAGGCCATGATGGGCACCGCGACCGCCTCCGGCCCGGACCGCGCGCTCAAGGCCGCCGAGGCTGCCGTCGCCTGCCCGCTGCTGGAAGGCATCGACCTGTCGGGCGCGCGTGGCGTGCTGGTGCTGATCGCCGCGGCGCGCAGCACCTTCAAGCTGGCCGAAAGCCGCAACGCGATGAACACCATCCGCCGCTACGCCGCCGAGGACGCGCACGTGATCTACGGCACGGCCTACGACGACAGCCTCGGCGACCAGCTGCGCGTGACGGTGATCGCCACCGGCCTGTCGGCCCAGGCGCGTCGCCAGCAGGCCCCGATCAGCGTGGTGCACTCGCAGCCGGCGCTGCGCACCGGCACCGACAACATCCCGGTGCTGAACGCGGCCGTCGGTGGCGTGGGCCATGGCCCGGCCACCCACGACTACAGCAGCCTGAACACCCCCAGCGTGTGGCGTTCGGGCCGCACCCAGGCGGCGGCCAAGGTCGACGCGCTCGCGAGCAACGGGATGGACGAGATCGAGATCCCGGCGTTCCTGCGCAAGCAAGCCGACTGAGCCGGCGCCGAGCGGCGGCGCGGGCGGATCTGCCACCGGCGGTCTCGCCGTACGGGGGTACGGCGGCACCTCCGCCCGCTCGCGACGCTCGTCGTCCGGCCCCAATGGGCCGGTTGCGCCATCCGTGCGCAGGGGATAACCCTGCCTCATAGAATGCGGACATGCTTCAACAACGCACCCTCAAGTCGCTGACGCGCGCCGTCGGCGTCGGGCTGCACAGCGGGCAGCGCGTGGAACTCACGCTGCGGCCGGCCGCGCCCGACACCGGCATCGTGTTCCGCCGGGTCGACCTGCCCGTGCCGGTCGAGATTCCGGTGTCGGCGATGGCGGTCTCGGACACGCGCCTGGCCTCGACGCTCTCGGCCGGCGGCGACCCGGGCGCGCCCAAGGTGCACACGGTGGAGCACCTGATGTCCGCCTGCGCAGGCCTGGGGCTCGACAACCTGTATGTCGACATCACGGCCGAGGAAGTCCCGATCCTGGACGGCTCTGCAGCCTCCTTCGTCTACCTCCTGCAGAGCGCCGGGATCGAGCTCCAGGGTGCCCCGAAGCGGTTCCTGCGCGTCAAGAAGCCCGTGGAAGTGCGCGAAGGGGAGGGCCGCACCCTCAAGTGGGCCCGCCTCGAGCCCTACCACGGCTACAAGCTTTCCTTCGAGATCGACTTCGACCACCCGGCGGTGGACCAGACCGGCCAGCAGGTGGTGTTCGATTTCGCGTCCGGCCGCTACACCCGCGACATCGCGCGGGCGCGCACCTTCGGGTTCACCAAGGACCTGGAGGTGATGCGCGCGCGCGGGCTGGCGATGGGCGGCAGCATGGACAACGCGATCGTCGTCGACGACTACCGCGTGCTCAATGCCGAAGGGCTGCGCTACGACGACGAGTTCGTCAAGCACAAGATCCTGGATGCGATCGGCGACCTGTACATCGTGGGCAAGCCGCTGCTGGCGGCCTACAGCGCGTACAAGTCGGGCCACGCGCTCAACAACAAGCTGCTGCGCGCGCTGCTGGCCGATGCCTCAGCCTACGAGATCGTCACCTTCGAGGATGAACGCGAAGCGCCGGCCGGCTTCGCGCAACTGGCGCCTGCCTGGTAAGGGATCCGCACGATGTTCGCCGTCGTGCGGTTGCTGATCTTCCTGTTGCTGCTGGGCGCGATCGGCTGCTTCGCGGCCTACCTCGTCACGCGCGAACGGCGCTACTTCCGCATCGGCGCGGCGATCGTCAAGTGGACGGTCATCGCCGGCCTGGTGTTCTTCGGCGTGCTGTTCGTCGAGCGGCTGCTTCAGGCCTGAACCGGCGCGGCCTGCAGTGCCCCGGCCAGCCGCGCGGCCTGCGGGCCGAACGCGTAGGCGTCCATGCCCAGCACCCCGAAGGTCACGTGACCGTGCAGCCGCACCGGCACGTGCTCGCGCCCGCCGGCACCGGCCGGGGCGTAGAACGGCAGCCAGTGCTCGTCGGTCGGGTGCATCAGCGCCGCATGCGGGGCCTGCGCGCGGTAGTCGAACAGCGCGTCCCAGTCGCGTGCGGTGGCCCTGGCGTGCACCCACTCGCGGAACGCGGCCGACTCCGGCGCTTCCGGCACGCCCTCGACCCGGCCGCGCAGCGACAGCAGGCGCAGGTTGTGCGTGATGCTGCCGGTGCCGAGCACCAGCACGCCCTGGTCGGCCAGCGGCTGCAACGCCTCGCCGACCGCGAACTGCGCGGACGGCGGCGCGAACGGCACCAGCGACAGCGGCACCACCGGGATGTCCGCCTCGGGCCACATGTGGATCAGCACGGTCCAGATGCCGTGGTCCAGCCCGCCGGCGTCGACCGCCTGCGCGGGCACCCCGGCCGCCTCCAGCAGGTGCGCGGCGTCCTGCGCCAGCGCCGGGTCGCCCGGCGCGTCGTAGCGCAGCTCGTACAGCGCCGGGGGGAAGCCGTAGAAGTCGTGCACCGTCTCGTGCCGCTTCGCACCCAGCAGCACCGGCTGGCGGGTCGCGGTGTGCGCCGAGACCGCGACGATGGCGCGCGGACGGCCGAACTCGCGATCGATCGTGCGGCCCAGCCGGCCGAAGAAGGCACCGGTGGCGCCCGGCTCGAGCGCGATCATCGGCGAGCCGTGCGAGACGAACAGCGGGGGCAGGGTGCGGGTGTCCATGCCTGCCATTGGAGCACCGAAGTGCCCCGCCGGGGTTGAGCGCACTTGAACGCAGCATTCAACCCGGGCGGTGGCCGCGGCTGCACAATGCCCTCGGTTTGTGGCCGGGCGCGGCATGCGCTACCGTGCCGGACAGGGAGAGCCTTCCATCCATGCCGAATCAGATCCTTGCACTGGCCTGGCGCCAGACGGTGCGCGATTTCCGCAGCGGCGAGCTGCGCCTGCTGGTCGTCGCGGTGATGCTGGCGGTCGCGGCGCTGACCGCGGTCGGCTTCTTTGCCGACCGCCTCAAGGGCGGGCTGGCGCGCGACGCGCGGCAGCTGCTGGGCGGCGATGCGCTGGTCGCGACCGACCACCCGACCCCGCCGGAGTTCGTCGAACGCGCCCGCGCCCTGGGGCTGTCCACCGCGCTGAGCGCCTCGTTCCCGAGCATGGCCCGCGCCGCCGACGAGCAAGGTGGCGCGACGCGCCTGGTGACGATCAAGGCCGCCGGCGAGGGCTACCCCCTGCACAGCCAGGTGCGGCTGGCCGATGCGCCCGGCGGGGCCGAGCGGCTGGCCGGTGCCCCGCCGCAGCGCGGCACGGTCTGGGTCGAGGCCTCGATCCTGGACGCGCTGGGGCTGGCCGTGGGCGATCCGCTGCTGCTGGGCGACGCGACGCTGCGCATCGCGCAGGTCATCACCTTCGAATCCGACCGCGGGGCGGGCTTCCTGGCCTTCTCGCCGCGCGTCATCGTGAACATGGCCGACCTGCCGGCCACCGGGCTGATCCAGCCGGCCAGCCGCGTGACCTACCGGCTCGCGGTCGCCGCGCCCGACGTGCGCCCCCGCGCGGCGGCCGACTACGTGGCCTGGGCCGAGGCGCAGATCAAGGCGCAGGGCCTGCGCGGCATCCGCGTCGAGTCGCTGGCATCCGGCCGGCCCGAGATGCGCCAGACGCTGGACCGCGCCGAAAAGTTCCTCAACCTGGTCGCCCTGCTGGCGGCCCTGCTGGCCGCGGTCGCGGTGGGCATCGCGGCGCGCGACTTCGCCAACCGCCACCTGGACGACTGCGCGATGCTGCGCGTGCTGGGCCAGTCGCAGCGCACCATCGCCACCAGCTATGCACTCGAGTTCGCCGCGGTGGGCCTGCTCGCCAGCGCGCTCGGCGTGGCCGTGGGCTACGGCGTGCACCATGTGTTCGTCGCGATGCTGGCGCAGCTGCTCGAGGCGACGCTGCCGCCGGCCGGGGCCTGGCCCGCGCTGCTGGGCCTGGGGGTGGGGATGACGCTGCTGTTCGGCTTCGGCCTGCCGCCGGTGCTGCAGCTGGCGCGCGTGCCGCCGCTGCGCGTGATCCGGCGCGACGTCGGCGAGCTCAAGCCCGCCTCGCTGGCGGTGCTCGGCGCCGGCACGCTCGGCTTTGCGGCCCTGCTGCTGGCCGTCTCGGCGGACCTGAAGCTGGGCGCGATCGCGGTGGGCGGGTTCGCCGCAGCGGTGGCGCTGTTCGCGCTGCTCGGGTGGCTGGCGGTGCTGCTGCTGCGCCGCGCCGTGCCCGAGGCCGGCGCGCCGCGCTGGCTGGTGCTGGCAACGCGCCAGGTCGGCGCGCGGCCGGGCTTTGCGGTGCTGCAGGTCTCGGCGCTGGCGGTCGGGCTGCTGGCCCTGGTGCTGCTGGTGCTGCTGCGCACCGACCTGATCGCCAGCTGGCGCGCCGCCACGCCGCCCGATGCGCCCAACCGCTTCGTGATCAACATCCAGCCCGAGCAGGGCGAGCCGTTCCGGCAGCACCTGCGCCAGGCCGGGGTGCAGAAGCTGGACTGGTACCCGATGATCCGCGGCCGGCTGGTGGCCATCAACGGCCGAGCGGTCAGCGTGGACGACTACGCCGAGGACCGCGCGCGGCGCCTGGTCGACCGCGAGTTCAACCTCAGCCACGACGCGCAGATGCCCCCGCACAACGAGCTGGCGGCCGGACGCTGGGTGCCCGACGAGCCCGGGGCGGTCAGCGTCGAGGAGGGACTGGCGCGCACGCTGGGCCTCAGGCTCGGCGACACGCTGCGCTTCGACATCGCGGGCCTGGAGACCGAGGCGCGCATCACCAGCCTGCGCAAGGTCGACTGGGCCTCGATGCGGGTCAACTTCTTCGTGATGTTCCCGCTGGCGGAGATGCCCGAGGTGCCCGGCACCTACATCGCCGCGTTCCGGGCGCCGGAGACGCCCGGCTTCGACAATGCGCTCAGCCGCGCCTTCCCGAACGTCACCAATGTCGACGTCTCGGCCTCGATCGGCCAGGTGCAGCGTGTGCTGGACCAGGTGATCCGCGCGGTCGAGTTCCTGTTCGGCTTCACGCTGGCCGCCGGCCTGGTGGTACTGTTTGCCGCGGTGGTCGCCACGCGCGAGCAGCGCTCGCGCGAGTTCGCGATCATGCGCGCGATGGGGGCGGGCGGGCGCCTGCTGGCGCAGGTGCAGCGCGCCGAGCTGCTGGGCGTGGGCGCGCTGGCCGGGCTGCTGGCATCGCTCGCCGCGGTGGCGGTGGGCTGGGGGCTGGCGCGCTTTGCCTTCGAGTTCAGCTGGAACGCCTCGCCCTGGGTGCCGCTGGCCGGCGCTGCCGCCGGGGCGGTGCTCGCACTGGCGGCGGGCTGGTGGGGGCTGCGCGAGGTGCTGCGCCGCCCGGTGGTCGAGACGCTGCGCAAGGCAGCGGTGTGAAATCCTTGGGGCTCGCACCCTACAGAACCCCGCCCAGCTGCCGATAAGGCAGGGACTGGGGGTGGCGGCCCGTGCCGCGGCCCTCGTCCGTGCCTGGTCCCGCGGGGCCGGGTTCGCCCAACGCACTGCCGCCTCGTGGACCGCCCATCCGAACTTTCGCTGCTGAACCTGCGCGACCTCGACCTGGAGCAGGCGCTGTCGTTGCTGGAGCAGGCCGGCCATCCGTTGCCGCCGCAGGCCGACGCCGACCCCCGCGTGCTGCTGCAGGCCGTGATCGACGGCCTGTGCGATCTGTCGCTGCGCGACGCGCTCACGGGGCTGGCCAACCGGCGCCACTTCCGCGCGGTGCTGGAGCGCGAGATCGACCGCGTCGCGCGCACCGGCGAGGCGGCGCTGCTGCTGATCCTGGACATCGACCATTTCAAGCACATCAACGACACCTACGGCCACGAGGCCGGCGACCAGGTGATCCAGGCCGTGGGCCGGCGCCTGGCCGAATGCGTGCGCCCGATGGACACCGTGGCCCGCTACGGCGGCGAGGAGTTCGCCATCGTGCTGCCCAACTGCCAGCCGGCATTCGGCCTGGCGGTGGCCGAGCGCATGCGCCAGGCGGTGCAGGAGCACCCGATCCTGCTGCGCTCGGGCCACCAGGCGCACGTGACGGTCAGCCTGGGCGGCGCCTTCGCGCCGCAATGGGTGCGCTCGTCGGTGTCGTTGTGGATGGAGCGCGCCGACCTGCCAGCTCTACTGTGCCAAGACCGAAGGCCGCAACCGCGTCTGTCTCGAGGAGACGCCGGCCAGCAGCGTGACCACCGAGGAGAAAAGCATGCTGTTCGGCGTGAGCCTGTTCAGCGACCTGGAGGTGCCGGGCGATGAGTGAACCGACCAACCGACTTCCGTCCATGCCTGAAACCTCGCGCGACAAGCAGGCCTGCGTGCTGGCCGTGACCAGCGGCAAGGGCGGCGTCGGCAAGACCTTCGTGTCGGCCAACGTCGCCGCCGCGCTGGCCCGCCTGGGCCACCGGGTCCTGGTGCTCGACGCCGACCTGGGCCTTGCCAACCTCGACGTGGTGCTCAACCTGCAGTCCCGCCGCACGCTGCACGACGTGTTCCTCGGGCACTGCGCGCTCGAAGACGCGATCCACGTCGCGCCGGGCGGCTTTTCGGTGGTGCTGGCCGGCTCGGGCCTCGTGGAGTACTCGCGCCTGACGCCCGAGGTGCGCGAGCGGCTGCAGGCCGTGGTCGCCAGCCTGCTGCCGCGCTACGACTACGTGCTGCTGGACACCGGCGCGGGCATCTCCGACGTCGTGCTCTACGCGATCTCGCTGGCCGACCAGGTGCTGGTGGTCGCCACCCCCGAGCCCACCTCGCTGACCGACGCCTACGCGACCATCAAGGTGCTGGCCACCCAGCAGCGCCGCCGCGAGCTGAACCTGGTGCTCAACCAGGTCGCGCGGCCAGGCGACGGCAAGGCCATCGCGCAGCAGCTGCAGCAGGTGCTGGCCCGCTTCGTCTCGACGCCGGCGGGCGATCCGGTGAAGCTGGCCCACCTCGGCGACATCCCGAGCGACCCGTCGGTGCGCCAAGCGGTACAGAAGCGCCAGCTGCTGCTGGAGACCTTCCCCGGCTGCGCCGCCGCGCATGCGGTCAAGGCCGTGGCCGGCCGCCTGGAAAAGGTGCCGGCGCGGGCGGCCTGAGCGGCCCCTTCCTACAATGCCTCCTGTCCATCGATGGGAGGTCGTCCATGAACCATCACGCCGACGCCTTCGCCGCGCGGCTGCGCAGCAACCGCCTGAGCCGGCGCGATGCCCTGTGGCTGTTCGGCGCCAGCACCGCCGCGGTCGCCGGGCTGCAGGGTTGCGCCACCTCGCCCGTGACGGGCAAGAGCATCCTGGTGGGCCTGAGCGAGGAGCAGGAGCGCGCCATCGACGCGCAGCAGGCCCCGCACCAGTTCTCCGCCGACCTGGGGCCGGTGCAGGACGCGGGCCTGAACGAGTACGTCGCCGACGTGGGCCGCCAGCTGCACCAGAACTCGCACCGGCCGCAGATGCCGTATTCGTACCGCGTGCTCAACGCCAACTACGTCAATGCCTACACCTTCCCGGCCGGCGCGGTGGGCGTGACGCGCGGCATCATGACCGAACTGGACGACGAGGCGCAGCTGGCCGCGCTGCTCGGCCACGAGCTGGGCCACGTCAACGCCCGCCACAGCGCGCAGCGCCAGGGCCAGGCGATGGTCGCGCAGGCGGTCGTGGCCGGCATCGGCGTGGCGGCATCCAACTCGCAGTGGGGTGCGCTGGCCGGGCTGGGCAGCCAGATCGGCGCCAGCGCGCTGCTGGCCAGCTACTCGCGCGACAACGAACGCGAGGCCGATGCGCTGGGACAGGAGTACATGGTGCGCTGCGGCTATCCGGCCAGCGGCATGACCGCGCTGCACCAGATGCTGGTCGAGCAGGAGAAGGAACAGCCCAGCCTGCTGGCGACCATGTTCTCGTCGCACCCGATGAGCACCGAGCGGCGCGACACCGCGAAGCGCTTGGCAGAGACCCGCTACGCCACCAGCCTCAAGGCCCCGGCGCAGCGCGAGCGCTACATGGACCACACCGCCGGCCTGCGCCGCATCAAGCCGACCATCGACGCCTGCAAGAACGGCGAGACCGCGATGGCCCGCAAGGCCTACCAGGAGGCGCAGAACCAGTTCGCCACGGCCATCAAGCGCACNCCGCAGGACTACGCGGCCAACCTGCGCATGGCGCAGTGCCTGCAGGCGCAGGGCCACACCAAGGAAGCCCAGCGCTACGTCGAGACGGCCAAGACCATCTACCCGCAGGAGGCGCAGGCCCGCAAGCTCTCGGGCGTGCTGGCGCTGTCGGCCAAGGACCCGGCGCGCGCCTATGCGGAGCTCGACGCCTTCGACCGCATGCTGCCCGGCGACCCGGGGGTGACCTTCCTCAAGGGCATCTCGGCCGAGGGCATGGGCGACCGCCTGCGCGCCGCCCAGCACTACAACGCCTACCTCAGGGCCACGCGCAGCGGCGAGGCGGCCCAGTATTCCGCTTCCCGGCTCAAGGCCTGGGGCTACCTGAAATGACCGAAGACCACACCACCACGCAGCAGCCGGCCTCCGCGTTCGAATGGATCGGCGGCGAGGCCCGGGTCCGCGAGCTGGTCGACCGCTTCTACGACCTGATGGACCTGGAGCCCGCCTACCGCGAGCTGCGCGCGCTGCACCCGACGCACCTCGACGGCTCGCGCGACAAGCTGTACTGGTTCCTGTGCGGCTGGCTGGGCGGGCCGCAGCACTACGTCGAGCGCTTCGGCCACCCGCGCCTGCGCGCGCGCCACCTGCCGTTCCCGATCGGCATCAGGGAGCGCGACCAGTGGCTCGCCTGCATGGACCAGGCGATGGAGGAACTGCAGCTCGACCCCGCGCTCGTGACCCGGCTGCGCGAGGCATTCTTCAACACCGCCGACTGGATGCGCAACCGCGGCGGCTGACCCGGTGGCGTTCAGCGGCGGGCGCCGGGCCGCGACGGCTGCAGCAGCACCACCAGCGCGCCCTGGCCGCCGTCGGCCGCGCGCGCCTGGGTGAAGGCGATCACCTCGTCCTTCTGGACCAGCCAGCTGCGCACCTTGCCCTTGAGCACCGGCTCGCGCCCGGGCGAGCCGTTGCCCTTGCCGTGGATCACGCGCACGCAGCGCAGGCCCTGCTTGACGGCCTCGCGCAGGAACTCGGCCAGCCGCTCGCGCGCCTCGTCGCGGCGCAGGCCGTGCAGGTCGACCTGGCGCTGGATCACCCAGTCGCCGCGCCGCAGGCGCTTGACCACGTCCGGGCCGATGCCCGGCCGCCGGTAGGACAGCGCCTCGTCGGTCTCGAGCAGCGACTCGACGTCGAACTCGTCGGAGATCGCCTCGCGCAGCACCGCTTCCTCGTCCAGCCGCCGCTGCAGCGGTGCCGGCACCGGGCGGGGGCGGGCGATCTCGGCGCGGCCGGTGTCCTTCAGCGCGGTGACCGGCCCCACGGTGCGCGCGAACAGCTCGCGCTCGCGGCGTTCGCGTTCCTCGGCGGCCCGGCGCTGCGCTTCCTGCCGCGCGGCTTCCTCGGCCTGGCGCTGGAGCGCCTTCTTCAGTTCGCCCAGGTCGGCGAAGCTCCGGGCCTTCATCGCATCCATCCTGCTCACAACAAGCCCCGCTCGGCGAACGACACCGCCTGGTCGCGGCCGACCACGATGTGGTCCAGCACCTGCACGTCCACCAGTCCCAGCGCCTGCTTGAGCGTGCGCGTCAGGTATTCGTCGGCCCGGGACGGCTCGGCCACGCCCGACGGGTGGTTGTGCGCCAGGATGACCGCGGCGGCGTTGTGCGCCAGCGCACGCTTGACCACCTCGCGCGGGTAGACACTGGTTTGGGTGAGCGTGCCGCGGAACAGTTCCTCCAGCGCCAGCAGGCGGTTCTGCGCATCGAGGAAAAGCACCGCGAACACCTCGTGGTCGCGCGCGCCGAGCTGCAGCCGCAGGTAGTCCTTGACCTGGTCCGGCGAGGCGAAGGCGGGGCGCGCCTTCAGCTCCTGCGCCAGCGCCCGGCGGGCCAGCTCCAGCACCGCCACCAGCTCGGCGCGCTTGGCCGGTCCCAGGCCCTTGACGCCGTCCAGCGCTCCGGCCTCGGCATGCAGCAGCCCGGCGATGCCGCCGAAGCGTTCGAGCAGGTGCTCGGCCAGCTGCAGCACCGACATGCCGCGCACGCCGGTGCGCAGCAGCAGGGCCAGCAGTTCGGCATCGGCCAGGGCGCCGGGGCCCAGGCTCAGGAGCTTCTCGCGCGGACGCGCGTCCTGGGGCAGATCCTTGAGGAGCATCGGTCGGGGTGGTGCAAAAGACAGGCCGCCAGGACTGCGAAAACGCGGCGGGAAGGGGCTTGCGCCCGACTTTTACAATGGCGGGAAGTCTACAAAACCAGGATCTGCGCCTGTGGCCGTCGTACAACCGGGGTCGTACCTGACCCTGCATTACCGCCTGGCCGGCCCCGACGGGGCCGACATCATCAACACCTTCGGGGGGACCCCCGCCACGTTGCCGCTGGGCACGGGCGAGCTCGCGCCCGCCATGGAGCAGCGCCTGATCGGGCTGGAAGAGGGCGCGCGCGCCCGCTTCGAGATCCCCGCCGGCGAGGCCTTCGGCGAACGCAACCCGGACATGGTGCAGCGCGTCAAGCGCAAGCTGCTGGACGAACTGGGCGACCCGGACGAGGTCTACCATGTCGGCGACGTCGTGCAGTTCCCGACGCCCGACGGCGAGGGCAGCTACGCCGGTGTCGTGCGCGAGGTCGGCGAGGACTGGGTGCTGTTCGACTTCAACCACCCGCTGGCCGGCCAGCCGGTGGTGTTCGAGGTCGAAGTGATCGGGGTGCTGTGACGCACGCCGCCGGGAGCCAGCCTTGACCATGCAACGCGAAGTCCTGCTAGCCGAGCCGCGCGGTTTCTGCGCCGGCGTCGACCGCGCGATCGAGATCGTCGAGCGCGCGCTGCAGAAGTTCGGCGCGCCGATCTACGTGCGCCACGAGATCGTGCACAACACCTACGTCGTCAACGACCTGCGGGCCAAGGGCGCGATCTTCATCGAGGACCTGTCCGAGGTGCCGCCCGGCGCCACGCTGGTGTTCAGCGCGCACGGCGTCAGCAAGGCGGTGCGCGAGGAGGCCGCGCGGCGCGGCTTCAGCATCTTCGACGCCACCTGCCCGCTGGTGACCAAGGTGCACGTCGAGGTCGCCAAGCTGGCCCGCGAGGGCTACGAGTTCATCATGATCGGCCACAAGGGGCACCCCGAGGTCGAGGGCACGATGGGCCAGCTCCACGACGGCATCTACCTCGTCGAGGACGTGGACGACGTCGAGCGCGTGCCGGTGCGCGACCCCGAGCGCGTCGCGGTGGTCACGCAGACCACGCTGAGCGTGGACGACGCCGCCGAGATCCTCGCCGCCGTGAAGCGGCGCTTCCCGAACGTGCGCCAGCCCAAGCAGCAGGACATCTGCTACGCCACGCAGAACCGCCAGGACGCGGTCAAGGTGCTTGCGCCGCAGGTGGACGTGGTGATCGTCGTCGGCAGCAGGACCAGCTCCAACAGCAACCGCCTGCGTGAGCTGGCGCAGCGCCTGGGCACGCCCGCGTACCTGGTCGACGGGCCGGACGACCTGCAGCCCGCATGGTTCGAGGGCAAGGCGCGCGTGGGCCTGACCGCCGGCGCCTCGGCCCCGGACATCCTGGTGCAGCAGGTCATCGCCCGCCTCAAGGAGCTGGGGGCCGTCTCGGTGCGCCGCATGGAAGGCGTGCAGGAGACGGTGCGCTTCCCGCTGCCCAAGGGCCTGGGCGACAAGGCCCTGGGCAGCTCGCCGTCCTCCGCGTAAGGCGCGTCTTCCGTCCACGGTCCGGCCGGCGCGCTGCCGGCCGGCGGCTCCCTACAATCCGTCCACACTTTCGGGACACCCACCATGCTAGACATCACCCTGCTGCGCAAGGACCTGGATGCCGTGATCGAGCGTCTGTCGCGGCGCAAGTCGCCCCAGCCCTTCCTCGACGTGGAGCGGTTCAAGGCGCTGGAGTCCGAACGCAAGACCATCCAGATCCGCACCGAGGAATTGCAGGCCAAGCGCAACAGCCTCTCGAAGCAGATCGGCCAGCTCAAGGCCAAGGGCGAGGACACCTCCGCCGTGATGGCCGAGGTCGGCGGCATCGGCGACGAGCTGAAGGCCTCCGCCGAGCGGCTCGAGGCGATCCAGTCCGAGCTGAACGAGATGCTGCTGCAGGTGCCCAACCTGCCGCACGAGAGCGTGCCGGTCGGCGCCGACGAGACCGGCAACGTGGAAGTGCGCCGCTGGGGCACGCCGCGCCAGTTCGACTTCCCGGTCAAGGACCACGTCGACCTGGGCGCGCCGCTGGGGCTGGACTTCGACACCGGCGCCAGGCTCTCGGGCGCGCGCTTCGCCTTCCTGCGCGGCCCGGTGGCGCGCCTGCACCGCGCGCTCGCGCAGTTCATGCTCGACGTGCAGACCGGCGAGCACGGCTACACCGAGTGCTACACGCCCTACATCGTCAACGCCGACGTGCTGGTCGGCACCGGCCAGCTGCCCAAGTTCAAGGAGGACATGTTCTGGGTCACGCGCGGGGGCGACGACAGCGGGTTGGTGCAGTACCTGATCTCCACCTCGGAGATCTCGCTGACCAACTCGGTGCGCGAGCAGATCCTCGCCGCCGAGCAGCTGCCGATCAAGCTGACCGCGCACAGCCCCTGCTTCCGCTCCGAGGCCGGCAGCTACGGCAAGGACACGCGCGGCATGATCCGCCAGCACCAGTTCGACAAGGTCGAGATGGTGCAGATCGTGCACCCGCAGAAGAGCTACGAGGCGCTGGAAGAGATGGTCGGCCACGCCGAGGCCATCCTGCAGAAACTCGGCCTGCCGTACCGCGTCGTGACGCTGTGCACCGGCGACATGGGCTTCGGCGCGGCCAAGACCTACGACCTGGAGGTCTGGATCCCGGCGCAGGGTACCTACCGCGAGATCAGCTCCTGCTCCAACTGCGAGGCCTTCCAGGCGCGCCGCATGCAGGCCCGCTTCAAGAACGAGAAGGGCAAGCCCGAGCTGGTGCACACCCTCAACGGCTCGGGCCTGGCCGTCGGCCGTGCGCTGGTGGCGGTGCTGGAGAACTACCAGAACGCCGACGGCAGCGTCACCGTGCCGGAGGTGCTGCGCCCCTACATGGGCGGCCTTACCGAACTGCGCCCATAACCTGCTACAATGGCGAGCTTCGCTCTTGTAGCGACCACGAGAACACAAGGAAAGGTGGCAGAGTGGTCGAATGCGCCGGACTCGAAATCCGGTTCACGGGTTTTCCCGTGACGAGGGTTCGAATCCCTCCCTTTCCGCCATGGATGCGCTGTAAGCCGTTGATCTGAAAAGGATTTTTCCCTCGGCTTTCGTTCGGTGGTACACCTAGTTGTACACCCTGAGCGGCGTTTGCGGCGCTCGTGGAAGCGCCTGCACGGGCAACGGGCCTCGTAGCGCACAGCGTAAAAGGGGCGCACGTCTGTGCGCCTGCCTGTGACCTCGCGCGCGCGCGCGCCTGAGTGACCCGCAAAAGTTGCGGTTTGTGGTTCTTGAGGGGGCCGGTTGGTTTCCCCGAAGGAAGGCCCACACTTTCGATGCCCCCCGGGGTGGCCCGTCCTGCGTTCCCGAGCCCTACACGGTGTTTGGCAAGGTCGGCCCTACGCGCCGTGGAATCCAGCGCACCGATGCAGTACGCGCAGCACCAGATCGCGCGCCAGCGGCCCGCGCGGCCCTCGTGCGGATGCGCACCGCCAGCCTTCCGATGTGGCTCGCAGGTGAGCACACTCGATGCAAAGCCTTCGCGTGTCGCCTTCACGGTCGGCAAGGTGCAGGCGGTCGGCAATGCCCTCAGCTTCGTCAAGCCGCGCCCCCATCGTCACGGCTCGCTCGATGCGCCCGGCCATGCGTTGCAATTCCTGCTCGCTGGCGGGCGGCCAATACGCGCTTGCAGGCGCGGCAGCGCCGATGCCAGGGGTAGACCTCGGCCCGTCACCGTTGGCGGCTCCACGGGCTTCGTAGGCCGCGCAGCGGGCAGCATGGGCAGGGGCAGGCCACACGATGCTGAACCGGCGCGCCAGGCCCGCGCGCACCGGCTCGGCGCACGATCCCGACCGGGTGCGGTTTGCGCAGTCGCGGCATGTGCGGGTCGTCGTGGGCGCTGGAGCTTCACCGGCTATCGGCGGCGCTGGGCCCAGCAGCGCCAGCAGATCGTTGCGGCGCTGGCGCACTTTGGGCAACAGTCGTTGCACGGCAGCAGCCGGGCCGCGCAGCTTCAGGCGGCCCTCCACCAGCCAGACATCGACCCTCGCAGCGTGCAGTGCGTCCAGCAGGGAACGGGTTGCGGCGGTCATAGCTCGACTTCCACCACGTCATCGGCGCCCGGCTCCGCTGGCGCTTGGCCACAAGATGCCAAGCTGCCCACAAGATGCCAACCCTTTTTGCTTGGCATCTTGTCATCTTGTTGGCATCTTGTGTGCGGCAGGCGCCAGCGCCACACCGCACCACACCCGCCGAACGATCCGCCTTCCTTGCGCTTTTCAACGCCCAGCCGGTCGGCGGCGCGATGCACCGTGCGCCACGAATACCCGGCGGCGTCCGCGTCGCGCTTGATCTCGTTGGCGGTCATCGGCCCGTCCTCCAGCAGCCCGCGCAGGAACGCCATAGCGCCGGCCACCGCTGCGCCTTCGTCGTCGTCCACTGCCTCGGCCTGGGCCAGCAGTTCACGTGCGGCGCCGGTCACCGCTCCGGCCCACACCACCCGCGATGCGCTCACGCCGGGCTCAACCTCCGTCTGTTCCAGGTCGTAGCCGATCCCGCCATCGTCGGCGCCGATGTTCGACTTGCTGCGCACCAGCAGCCGCGTGGCCTCACCTGGGGCCGCGTTCTCCCGCTTGGCGGCCAGCAGCACCACGCGGGCCAGTGCCGCAAACGCAATGGACCCCGTGATGCGTTCGGTTGGATCGCGCCCGTTCGTGCCTTTGCTCAGGTGCGTGATTCCCAGCACCGCGCAGCCCAGGCGCGCGGCCAGGTCCACAACGGGTTGCAGCGCCCGGCGCACTTCCCCGTTCTTGTGGGAATCGGCGGCCACCGCCGACACGATGGGATCGAGAATCAGCAGCCTGGGCCGCACTTTCTCCAGTACCTGGGCCAGCGCGGGCATGTCGGCGGCGGGGTCGAATGGCCGGGCTTCATGCTCGGTGCGCACGTCGCCCACGAAGTGCACGCGCCGCGTGTCCGCTGCGGCGGCCATCAGGCGCGGCACCAAGGTGTCGGCGGGGTCATCCTCGCTCGACCACACCACCACGTCGCCAGGCTCCGGGCAGTGCGTGCCGTCCGGCCAGCGTCCAGCCGTCGTGACGGTCGCGGCCAGCCCCAGCGCCAATGTCGTTTTGCCGCAGCCGGGGCGACCGGCCAGGATGTGCAGCTTGCCAGCGGCCAGCCAGCCATCCCACAGCCAGCGCACCGGCTCGGGCTTGATGCTGCTGGCGCTCAGCAGTTGAACACCAGGCGCTGCGGGCTGGCTCGCGGCCTCGATGCAGCACCGAACGGCCTCCAACCCCTTGCGCTGGCGCAGGTCGTTGAAGTCGGTTTCTCCGGGGGCACGATCCGCCCCGAAGTCCGGCACCGCCAGCCGCGCACCGGCGGCCCGCGCAGCTTCAACCGCATACCGGATGGGCTCGTCGCTGGCCTTGTCGATGTCGGCCAGCACGATGATGTCGGCGTTTGGGTATCGCTGCCGCATCGCCTGCGCCACGGCTTGCAGGTTGGTGCACGCCAGCGCGGCAATGCCCACATGCCCCATGGCTTCGCTCGCCGATGCCACGGTCGCCACGCCCTCGCCGATCAGCAGGGTTGCCCCGTCGTCCTGGGGCAGCTTGGCCGTGGCCCAGTAGCCCCCGGCCTTCGTGCCGCGCCCAGCCAGCGCACTTTTGCGCCCGGCCTCGTCGATGAGTTCCAGCGTTGCCAGCTTGTCGCCTTGCTTGACGGGCACCACCAGCAGACGCCCCGCCAGCGGCTCGCCTCGTGCCCTTGGCGTGTAGCCGAGAATCTGCGCGGCCCGCTCGGCCTCGATCTCGCGCAGCGTCGGCACTGGTGCCACCGCCTTGCGCTTCAGGTAGGGATGATCGGCCCCTGCCGCGCTTGCCGCGCCCCAGATGTCCATCGCCTTGCGGGCCGTGTCCATCCGCTCGGCGTCGTTCGCTGCTATGGGCTGTTGGGGCGGGTCGTCGCGCCAACCGTTGGCCCGCGCCGCATAGAACAGGCTCCCGATGCTTACCTTGCCGTCGGGCTTGATGGAACGCCAAACGTCCTTTGCGGCCCGTGCGTCGTAGTTGCTGGCGCTCTGGCTCCAGGTGTCCCACAGGGCAAAGCCCGCCTCGCCGAGTTCGGATTTGACGGCCATGGCCATGCGCACCCACGTGTCGCGGTCGTGGGCGTCGATGTGGCGCAGCGCGTCGGTGACCCGGCTTTCTTCGTCCCACGTCACCATGCGCCAGCCTCCCCACTGACCAGCGCCAGCACGATGTGCGCGGCAGGCGCAACCGCAGGCCCCACACAAGCGGCGGCGCTGTGCATGCAATGCACCCAGCCCAGCGCCCTTGCGGCGCACGGCCGCGCTGCCCGCAAGGCGCGCGCAGGGGCACACCGGCGCCATGCGCGCCCGATGATCAAGTCGGCCATGTCGCCCTCCGTCAGCCCAGGCTTGCGAGGAACTGCTCGATCTGACTGGAACGCCAGACGGTAGCGCGGCCCATCTTCAGGGGCTTGGGAAACCGCCCTTGCTTGATCCACAAGTACACGGTGGCGCGCGATACCTTCAGGATCGCCACCACGTCGCGCAGCCTCAGCAGCGCATCGGCCATGTGAGCATGGCGCACGGCGGCGCTGGGGGAGTACACAGTTTCTGTGTAGGTTGGGCTAAACTTCATCTCATTGCCGGGGGTGACTGCTGTCATTCCGTTCCTTTCGATAACGGTCGTTTGATGACCGAAGGAACCGCGCCCGGCGTGCCGTTGGATGATTGTTTGGCTTATGTTTGCCAGACACGGCCCCTTCGGGGCTTGAACCCATCGACCTTGCGGTCGGTGGGTTTTCTTTTCGTGACGCTGTTGTTCGTCACTGGAAGGCAGTATGTCCAGCTAGAAGCCAACAAACAATGGCAAAAGGCCGAGGGAGTCTCGTCTTTATGCAACTAGCGGACCGCTAGTTGCAGTTTTTCTTGATCGCTGCGCGGATGGTGCGTGCGCTCGGACTCGATCCCTTCTGCGCGCACGTGGACTTGATGAGGGTGAAAAGCTTGCTGCGTGCCTGTTTGCTTGGCACGCCTTGTCGGGTGAGCTTTTCATACTCACTGCGCACCCAAGCGTCATCGATGAGCTTGCGCGCGGGCCTTGGTGCCTTGGATGCGCGGCGCGCGCTTTCGACGCGCTTCAGGTAACTCTTCACGCGAGGGGCTGCGGCCAGGTTCTGGCCGTAGTACAGGCAGGCGTTGCGAAGCGCATCGACTTGGCTTCGTGCCAGTTCGAAGTTCCCGGCCAGGTAGCTTTGCAGCGCTTCGTCGCGACGCTCGGCCAAGTGCTGCGCCAGCGGCTCGGGCAGGGGGTGTTCTTGGCCTTCGATGAACGAGTCGATGCCCGATATGTCGATGCCCGTCGTCATCAGCATCTCGAACACGAACAAGTGTTCTTTCTCGTCGTGGTACTGCCAAGCGCCCCCGTTGCCCCCGGGGTTGGCGATCCATGTGCGGCGAGTGACTTTCATGCAGGGGCTCCAGAAGCACGCAGCGGCACCACGGCGGCGCGTGTCGGGCAGCAATGGCTGGCCCAGTCTTGCATCAGGTGGCGGCGCTGCTCGAACAGGTCGGTGCGCTCGTAGGCGGCTTCGGTCTTGTCGGGGTTGGCGTGCGCTAGCGCCACCTCCACCAGCCGCGCGGGGTAGCGCCCGCGCTCGCTGGCCCAGGTCTTGAACGCGGCGCGCATGCCGTGCACCGTCGCATCGGCGCGGATGCGGCGCAGGGCCTTGGACACCGCCACATCGGACATGACCCGACCCGTTGGGGATGGGAACACCAGATCGCAGGCCACCATCCGCAGCGCGGCGGCTTGCTCCAGCACGCGCACGGCCTCATCCGATAGCGGCACCCGATGCGCCCGCCCGGCCTTCATGCGCTCGGCGGGCACGTTCCACGCGCGCGCTTTCAGGTCGATTTCGGCCCAGGTGGCCGAACGCGCCTCATTGGATCGGCACGCGGTCAGGATGATGAATTGCAGGGCAAGCGCGGATGTGCCGCGCTGCTGGCGCAGCGCTTGGACGACATGCGGCATGTCGGCATAGGGCACGGCGGCGAAGTGTTCGCGGCGCCTGAGCTTTTCCGGCTTGGGCAGCACCTTGTCCAGCATCCCGCGCCAGCGTGCCGGGTTGTCCGGGCCGCGCCAGCCGTGCACGATGCAGTAATCGAGCACGGCCTCGATGCGCTGGCGAACTCGCGTGGCCGTTTCGGTCTTGGTAGTCCAGATGGGCCTGAGCACCGCCACCACGTCTGCAAGCCCGATGGCATCGACCTTGCGCGATCCCAGCGTCGGGAACACGTAATCACGCAGGCTGTTGGCCCACTGCTGCGCATGCTTGGGGTTGCGCCAACCCTCGCGCTTGGCGTCGATCAAATGCAAGGCGGCTTGCTCGAAGGCGGGCACCTGCTCGGCTTGGCCCGCGAGTTCGCGCAGCCGCACCTTGGGGTCTTTGCCGTTGAGAAGGGCATTGCGCAGATCGGCGGCCACTCGGCGCGCCTCAGCCAGCGGTCGCGCCGACACCGACCCAAGGCCCAGCTTGCGTTGGTGGCCCTCGCGCTTCCATCGAAACACCCACGAACGCCCTTGGCCCCTGACGTGCAGATAAAGCCCGCCACCGTCCGCGTGCATGCCGTCGCCCAGCGTCTGCACATGCCTTGCCGTCAGCCTGCCCAAAACACTCCTCCTAACCTTCCAGTGGTACACCTAGTGGTACACCTGAAGCATAGATCGTGGTACACCCTATTGAACAGCGTTAGACAATAGGGTGTAGAAAGATCAATGGTTTAGCTGGATTTTTGGATGATTTTGGACGGCTTCTGACGGCGAATCGGAGGACTCCCTTTCCGCCAAACCCCCGAAAAGCCGCCTCGAGCGGCTTTTTTTCTTGCCCGTCGCGTGTTCCCCGGGGCGTGCGTGCGGCGGAGGTCGATTTCCGCCGCGCCGGATCGTCGTGCAGGCGTGTGCAACGTTCTCCGATGAAAGGACCCTGCCATGCCGACCGGAACCGTCCAGCTGCACCGCGTGCTGACTGCCCCGCCCGAGCGGGTCTATCGCGCCTTCCTCGAGCCCGATGCGGTGGCCAGGTGGCTGCCGCCGCACGGCTACACCTGCCAGGTGCATCACCTGGAGCCCCGCGTCGGGGGTACGCATCGCATGTCGTTCCGCAACTTCGGCACCGGCCATGTCGACCACTTCGGCGGCGAATACCTGGAGCTGGTGCCGCACGAACGGATCCGCTACACCGACCGCTTCGACGATCCCGGCCTGCCGGGCGAGATCACCGTGACCGTCACGCTGCGCCCGGTGGCCTGCGGCACCGAGCTGCGGATCGTGCAGGAGGGGATCCCGGAGGTCATCCCGGTCGAGATGTGCTACCTCGGCTGGCAGGAGTCGCTCGAGCAGCTGGCGCGGCTGGTGACCCCGGGATCCCGGACGCGTGAGCACCCCGGCGTGGGCGCTCAGTTGCGCACCACCACCAGCCTCGACAACCCGAACAGGTTGACCGGCCGCACCGAGACGACCTCCCAGTCGTGGGCGAGCACGTGCGCCTCGTAGCTGAAGTCGGAGCGGAAGCCGATGCGATCGGCCAGCGTCGTGACGCAGCGTTCCAGCCACCACCACAAGCGGCTGCCGCTGAAGTGGTTGAGGATGACGATGTGGCCACCCGGGCGGCAGACGCGGCGCAGCTCCGCGACCAGCCGCGCCGGATCGGGCGTCACTGACAGCACGTAGGGCAGCACCACGCAGTCGAAGCTGGCGTCGGCGAAGGCCATGCGCTCGGCGTCCATCGCGTGCAGCTCGATGCGGCGCTGCGGCAGGCGCGCGGCGCGTTGCCGGGCGCGCACGAGCATGTCCTCGGAGATGTCGATGCCGGTGACGTGGGTGGCTGCCGGGTAGCGCGCCAGCGTCAGTCCCGTGCCGACCCCGACCTCGAGCAACGTGCCGGGCGCCAGCTGCTGCACCGTGCGCGCCAGGTGGCGGCGCCCGGGCTCGAGCACCGCGCCGAAGATCCAGTCGTACCACGGCGCATAGCGGCCGTAGGTGCGCACGACGCTGTCCAGCGTGACGGCCGGCGGCGTGCGCCGCGACGCGGTCGCCGGGAGCCGGCCGGAGTCTCCGGCCGCGCGAGGTGGTGTCATGCCGCGTCCTTTCTGCAGGGATCGGATCGGGGTCGATCATCGCACGCTGGGCCCGGGATGCGCGAGGACCGGAAACCCCAAGGCAGGCAACCGCCGTTCCCTGTGTGCCGGCGCGGTCCTTCCGGACGCCGGTCTTTCGTTTCAGGGCCGCGCCTTGCGCGGTGGCACCGGCAGCAACACTTTGCTTCAACGTCGGCCCGCGGGGCGCGCTAGGGTGGGCCCGGTGTCGTCACGTCGTGGCCGGGCACGCGCACCGGGAGCGGCCAGGGAGAAGAGCATGAAGCAAGCGTTCAAGGAGTGGGCCAAGGCCCTGGTGCCGGCCCCGTGGCTGACGCAGTGGCAGGTCCGGCGGACCCTGCGCCGCTCGCCCGAGGCGGAGATGCGGCTGCTGCCGGCGCTGTGCCGCGCCGGGACCTTCGTCGACGTGGGCGCCAACCTCGGACACTGGAGCGGCTGGGCGGCGCGCATGTTCGCGCAGGTGCATGCCTTCGAGCCGCTGCCCGCGCTGGCGATCGCGCTGCGTCGGGCTGCGCCGCCGCATGTGACGGTCCACGAGCTCGCGCTGTCGGACCGCGAGGGCGTGGGGCGCTTTGCCGTGCCGATCTACCGCGGCCGGCCGTGGATGACCCGCGCCTCGCTGGAGCGCGATGCCAACAGCGGCTTCGACGATGAAACCGTGGTGCACGTGCGGGTGGCGCCGCTGGACCAGCTCCAGCTGCGCGACGTCGACGTGATCAAGATCGACGTCGAAGGCCACGAGGCGGCGGTGCTGGCCGGGGCGCGCCAGACGCTGCAGCGCGAGCGCCCCACGCTGATCGTCGAGATCGAGGAACGCCACCATCCCGGCGGCTCCGAGCCGGTGATCGAGGCGCTGCAGGCGCGCGGCTACATGTGCTGCTACCTGCGGGGCCGGCGCATCGAGACCTACCGGCCCGGCTCGATGGCCGAGCTGCAGCCGGTGCAGGCGCGGCCGCTGCCCGGGCGGGAGCCTCCGGCGGCCGGCTACGTCAACAACTTCTTCTTCGTGCCCGTCGAGCGCGCCTACGAGGTCGAGGCGATGGAACGCCTGCTCGGCGTGCCGCCGTCTCCTGCCGAGCCGGAAGCCTCGGCCGCCTGAGGCGGCGCGACCCCTTCACACAACTTTACCCTCGGTCCATCCCCGCTTAACGCCCGGTTCCGATGATGCCTTCCATGGGCGCTGTGCCCTGACCCACTCTCAAGGAAGGAGTACATCGTGACCGCTACCACCCAACGTCTGCGTCGTCCCTCGAAGACCCTGATCGCCGGCCTCGTCCTCGGCGTGGCCGCCGCCATGGCCGTTCCGTCGTTCGCCCACGGGCCCCGCCACGGCGCGCCGATGGGCCTGATGGGCGGCCCCGGCGGCTTCATCGGCAACCCCGAGCGCGTGGACCGCATGGTCGACCGCATGCTGCGCGACCTGAACGCCAGCGAGGACCAGCGCACCCAGATCAAGCAGATCGCCCGGGCCGCTGCCGCCGACCTGAAGGCGCAGCGCGAGGCCAGCCGCGGCCTGCACCAGAAGGCGCTGGAGCTGTTCACCCAGCCGACCGTGGACGCCAACGCCGTCGAGGCGCTGCGCCAGCAGCGCATGGCCCAGGCCGAGCAGCGCTCCAAGCGCATCAGCCAGGCCCTGGTCGAGATCAGCCAGGTGCTGACGCCCGAGCAGCGCACCCAGCTGGCCGAGCGCATGAAGCAGCGGGCCGAGCGCTTCAAGGAGCGCAAGGCGCGCCATGAGCGCCACCACGGCCCGCGCGGCGAGCAGCCGCGCCAGTGATGGCCTGACCCCGCAGGCGCCGCCGCATCCCGGCGGCGCTTGCCGTTATGCTCGGCGCTTCTTCCCTTGCATCGACCTTGCTGCCCATGTCTGCCCGCATCCTGCTGATCGATGACGACACCCGCCTGACCGGCATGGTGGGCGATTACCTGCGCCAGGCCGGCTACCTGATCGACGCGGTGGCGTCGCTGAAGGCCGGCCGCGAGCGCCTGGAGCGCCGCGACCACGGCTTCGACGGCGTGATCCTCGACCTGATGCTGCCCGACGGCGACGGGCTGGACCTGTGCCGCGAGCTGCGCGGGCTGGCGCACACGCGCCAGCTGCCCATCCTGATGCTGACCGCGCGCGGCGAGCCGATGGACCGCGTGGTCGGGCTCGAGCTGGGCGCCGACGACTACCTGCCCAAGCCCTTCGAGCCGCGCGAGCTGCTGGCGCGGTTGCGCGCCATCCTGCGGCGCAGCGTCGCGAACGGGCAGCCGCCGGCCGACGACCCCGACGTCAAGCGCTTCGGCCGGCTGGAGATCGACTTGGGCGCCCGCGTCGCCCGGCTGGACGGCCGCGAGTGCGACCTCACCAGCTACCAGTTCCAGATGCTCGCCGTGCTGGCCGAGCACCCGGGCCGCGTGCTGTCGCGCGACCAGATCATGGATGCGCTCAAGGGCCATGCGCTGGAAGCGTTCGACCGCTCGATCGACGTGCACATCTCGCGCATCCGCGCGGCGATCGAGGACGACCCGAAGAACCCGCGCCGCATCCTGACCGTGCGCGGCGCCGGCTACGTGTTTGCCAAGAAGCAGGACAGCGACGAAGCGTGAAAAGCCTCTACCTGCGCATCTACCTCACCGTCGTGGCGGTGCTGCTGCTGTTCGCGCTGGCCGCCGGCTGGCTGTTCAAGCGCAACATCGAGGAGGAACGCCAGCTCGACCAGGCCGCCTGGTCGGAGCGCCTGGCCGCCTGGGGCGACCTGGCGCAGAACAACCTGCCGCCGGCCGACGCGCCGCGCGCGGAGCAGCGCGCGGTCCTGCTGGAATGGTCCGAGCGGCTGCGCCTGCCGCTGGCGCTCGAGGACGCGCAGGGGCGGCGCATCGCCGCCTCGGACAGCTACGAGCGCATCGAGCGCGAGGGGCCGCGCCGCCGCTGGCGCATCCCGCTCAACGACGGGCGTGCCATCGTGGTGCTGCGCCCGCAGCGCACCGCCGTGCCGCAACGCGAAGGCGGGGAACAGCGGCCGGACCAGGCGTGGCGCGACGGCGCGCCCGAGCGCGAGGGGCAGGCCGCACGCCGCGACCTGCCGCCGCCTCCGCCACCCTTCCTGAGCGGCGGCGGGCTGGTGGTCGCGCTGCTGGTGCTGTTCATCGCGGTGTCGGCCGGGGCCTACCCCGTGGTGCGCCGCCTGACCCGCCAGCTGGAGGCGCTCAAGCGCGGCGTCGAGACCTTCGGTGCCGGCCAGCTGCACCACCGCGTCAGCGTCAGCGGGCGCGACGAGGTGGCCGCGGTGGCGGCGAGCTTCAACCAGGCCGCCGACCGCATCGAGGCGCTGGTGCGCTCGCACCAGTCCCTGCTGGCCAACGCCTCGCACGAGCTGCGCTCGCCGCTGGCACGCCTGAAGATGGCGCTGTCGCTGCTGGAGACCGCCTCGCCCGAGTCGCGTGCCTCGTTGATGCAGGAGATCGGCAACAACATCCGCGAACTCGACGCGCTGGTCGAAGAAGTGCTGCTGGCCAGCCGGCTCGATGCAGCGCCGCGCCTCGACCGGCACGACCCGGTGCACCTGCTGGCGCTGGCGGCCGAGGAGGGCGCCTACGTCGACGCGCGGGTCGAGGGCACCGACGCGATGGTGCGCGGCGACGAGCGCCTGCTGCGCCGCGCGCTGCGCAACCTGCTCGAGAACGCGCGCCGCTACGGCGGCAGCGAGCCGATCGAGGTCAGCGTGACGGTCGAAGGCCAGGACGCGGTGGTGCGCGTGTGCGACCGTGGCCCGGGCGTGCCCGAGGACCAGCGCGAGCGCATCTTCGAACCCTTCTACCGCATGCCCGGCCACGCCGAGCATGCCGGCGGCGTCGGGCTGGGCCTGAGCCTGGTGCGGCAGATCGCCGAGCGCCATCGCGGCCAGGCGCGCTGCGAGCGGCGCGAAGGGGGCGGCAGCTGCTTCAGCCTGCGCCTGCCGCTGGCTGCGGCGTAGCCGCGTCGGCGCCGGCCTGCGCCGCAGCGGGCGCATCGAGCGCCCGCTCGGCGTAGCGGTTGAAGCGCCACGCCGTGCCCTCCTGGATCACGCGGCGCCAGGTGGCGCGCTTCTCGGCCGGGGTCATCTCGGGCCAGAACTGCACCTCGTCGAAGGTGCGCCCGCAGCCCTTGCAGACGTCGTCGCCCTGGCTGGTCGAGCAGATCGCGATGCACGGCGTGTCGGGCGTGCTGGCGTACCACCGGAGCCACGCCTCCTTGGCGCGCCGCGGCATCGTGTGCTCGTCGCACTCGGACTCGCGGTAGTACACCATCAGCGCATACACCTCGGCCAGCGCGCGCACCTCGGCGCAGGCGGTGATGCCGTCGGGCGAGGGATGGCGTTCGCGCCACCAGTTGATGGCAGCCTCGATGTCGGTGATGTGGATGCCGGCCATGGCCGTCTGCGCGCTCACTCCTCGCTGGCCGCCACCAGTGCGCCCAGCGCCGCTTCCACGTCCTCGCGCGCGACGCCGGCCGGGATCTCCACCGGCGCCTCGGCCAGCGCCGCGGCGCCTTCGGTCTTCAGGCGCTTGACCCAGCCGCCGGCCTCGCGGCCTTCGGCAAAGCCGCGGCTTTGCAGCAGCACCGTGCCGTTGGCCGCCGTCAGCTTGAAGTAGAACTGGCCGTCGGCCTCGCGGTACTGCTTGAACACCGGCAGCTGGGGCTTGGCCGCCTCGCTGCGCCGGGGCTGCGCGGTCACCGGCAGGGCCTTCATCGGACGCAGGCCGACCGCTTCGCGCAGCTCGGCGAGGAATGGCGTGGCAATGCGCCGGGCGCGGCGCGCGCCGTCCTGCAGGATCTCCTCGATGCGCTCCGGATGGGCCATCAGCTCCGCGTAGCGGTCGCGCATCGGGCCGATGTGCGACTCGATCAGGTCCACCAGGCGCTGCTTGGCATCGCCCCAGCCCAGGCCGGCGCGCAGGTCGGCGCGGAACTCGGCACGCTGCTCGGGCGTGGCGAAGGCATCGTAGATCGTCACCAGCGGCGTGCCGTCCGGGTCCTTGGGCTCGCCGGGCAGGCGCGAGTCGGTGACGATGCGCGCCACCGCTTCCTTCAGCGCCTTGGGGCCGCCCTCGAACAGCGGGATGGTGTTGTCGTAGCTCTTGGACATCTTGCGCCCGTCCAGGCCGGGCAGCGTGGCCAGCTCCTCGTCGATCTGCGCCTGCGGCAGCACGAACAGGTCGCGCCCGCGGCCGTAGAGGTGGTTGAAGCGCTGCGCGATGTCGCGCGCCATCTCGATGTGTTGCACCTGGTCGCGGCCCACCGGCACGCGGTGCGCGTTGAACAGCAGGATGTCCGCGGCCATCAGGATCGGGTAGCAGTACAGGCCCATCGTGACGTCCGCGTCGACATCCTTGCCGGCGGCAAGGTTCACGTCGGTGGCCGCCTTGTAGGCATGGGCGCGGTTCATCAGGCCCTTGGCGGTGACGCAGGTCAGCAGCCAGGTCAGCTCCGGCGTCTCGGGCAGGTCGCTCTGGCGGAAGAAGTACACCCGCTGCGGATCCAGCCCGGCGGCCAGCCAGGTGGCGGCGATCTCCAGCCGCGAGCGCTCGACGCGTGCCGGGTCGTCGCACTTGATCAGCGCGTGGTAGTCGGCCAGGAAGAAGAAGCTTTCGACGTCGGGCGCGCGGCTGGCCTCGACGGAGGGGCGGATGGCGCCGACGTAGTTGCCCAGGTGGGGGGTCCCGGTGGTGGTGATCCCGGTGAGGACGCGTTCGGTCATGGTGGGAGAATCGCAGGGCAAAGGATGCGGGCGCGCGGCGCCCGGAAAGAGGGAGATTGTAGGAGGCCGTCCGGGAACCGGTTCGGCCGAAGGCTACACTCGCGCCCCATGAAACGCATCGTGATCCTGATCTCCGGCCGTGGCTCCAACATGGAAGCCATCGTGGAGGCCTGCGCCGCCGAGCGCTGGCCGGCCGAGGTGGCGGCGGTCATCAGCAACCGCCCCGACGCCCGGGGACTGCAGTACGCCGCCAGCCGCGGCATCCCGACCGACACGGTCGACCATCGCAAGTACGACACCCGCGAAGCCTTCGACGCCGAACTGGCCCGCGTGATCGACCGCCACGCCCCCGACCTGGTGGTGCTGGCCGGCTTCATGCGCATCCTGACCGCGCGTTTCGTCGAGCACTACGCCGGTCGCCTGATCAACATCCATCCGTCGCTGCTGCCGGCCTTCCCCGGGCTGCACACGCACCGCCGCGCGATCGAGGCGGGCTGCAAGCTGGCGGGCGCCACCGTGCACTTCGTCACTGCCGAGCTGGACCACGGCCCGATCATCATCCAGGCCGTCGAGCCGGTGCATCCCACCGACACCGAGGACACGCTGTCGCAGCGCATCCTGGCCAAGGAGCACGTGATCTACCCGCGCGCGGTGCGCTGGATCGTGCGCGACGAGCTGGAGGTGCGCAACGGCATCGTCACGCACCGCGAAGGCGAGCCGCAGCTGCTGTTCTGAGCCACGCGCCTTGCATGCCGCTCAGGGCCGCGGCTCGATGCGGGCGAAGCGCGGCTGCGCGCGTCCCTCGACGACCACGGTTTCGAAGAACATCGCATGCGGGCGCACCCACAGCGCGCCTTCGCCGTACAGCGGCCGGTACACCACCAGCGGCTCCAGCGTCTCGCTGTGGCGGGCGCAGCCGAGCACTTCGTACTCGCGGCCCTTGTAGTGGCGGTAGCGGCCGGGCGGGGTGGGAGGCAGCGGGGGCAGGTCGTTGGCGGGCATCGGATCTCTATCGCACGGGATAATTCGCGTCATGCATCCTAATGCCCTCCTGGACCTGGCCACCGAACTGCTGCGCCAGGTCCTGAAGTTCGACGCGCCGGCCGACACCGTCGTGTCCGGCTTCTTCCGCCAACACCGCCAGCTCGGGCCGCGCGAGCGCCACACGCTGGCCGAGACCGCCTACCACGTGCTGCGCCAGCGGCTGCTGCTGCAGCACTTCGCGCAATCGGGCGCCGGCGCGCTGGAGCGACGCCTGGCCATCCTTGGATGGCAGGGCGACGAGCGCTTCCTGCAGGGCGCGCTCGGCCCCAAGGAACAGCAGTGGCTGGCCCAGGTGCGCCTGGTCGACGTCGCGACGTTGCCCGAGAAGCTGCGCCACAACCTGCCGGACTGGCTGGTCGCGCCGCTGAAGCAGTTCCTGCCCGAGGCCGAGTTCTGGCCGCTGGTCGACAGCCTGGCCCGGCCCGCGCCGCTGGACCTGCGCGTCAACCTGCTGCGCCTCAAGCGCGAGGCGGCGGTCGAGGAGCTGGCCCGCGCGGGCATCGCCGCGCAGCCGACGCCGTACTCGCCCTGGGGCCTGCGCGTCGACGGCAAGCCAGCGCTGAACAAGCTGGACATCTTCACGCGCGGCGACATCGAGGTGCAGGACGAAGGCAGCCAGCTNCTGGCGCTCTTGATGGGCGTCAAGCGCGGCGAGATGGTGGCGGACTTCTGCGCCGGCGCCGGCGGCAAGACCCTGGCGCTGGGCGCGGCGATGCGCAACACCGGCCGGCTGTATGCCTTCGACGTCTCCGGTCATCGCCTGGACAAGCTCAAGCCGCGCCTGGCGCGCAGCGGCCTGTCCAACGTCTACCCGGTGCAGATCGCGCACGAACGCGACGAGCGCATCAAGCGCCTGGCCGGCAAGATCGACCGCGTGCTGGTGGACGCGCCGTGCTCGGGCCTGGGCACGCTGAGGCGCAATCCGGACCTCAAGTGGCGCCAGTCGCCGCAGGCGGTGGCGGAACTGCGCGACAAGCAGCAGGCAATCCTTGCCAGCGCTGCCCGCCTGGTCAAGCCGGGCGGCCGCTTGATCTATGCCACGTGCAGCCTGCTGGAGGACGAGAACGAGCGCATCGCCGAGGCCTTCGCCGAGTCGCATCGCGACTTCGCACCGCTGCCGGCCGCTGCGGTGCTCGAACAGGCCAAGGTGGCCGACGCGCAGCAGCTCGTGACGGGCCCTTACCTGCGCCTGTGGCCGCACCGCCACGCCACGGACGGATTTTTTGCCGCCGTCTGGGAACGCAGGTGAGGTTTCGCGGTCTGAGTCACCAAGCCCGATCGCAAGGCCCCGGTGGGCCTGAAATTTGCCCTCTTGTGGTCGGATACAGTGGATGTCACCGGGAAACCGGTGTATTTTGGCGGCCCATCCCGGGGGGCCTCACCTACAATCCAGCCAGCTTCTGAAAGGCTGTTCTCAATGTCTGAATTCCTGATCGTGTGGGATAGTTTGATCGATTGGCTCGCCAACGGCGTGACCAATGCCACCTGGTGGCAGATCGTGCTGTACACGCTAGTCACCACCCACATCACGATCGCGTCGGTCACCATCTTCCTGCACCGATCGCAAGCCCACCGCGCCCTCGAGCTGCACCCGGCGGTGGCCCATTTCTTCCGCCTGTGGCTGTGGCTCACCACCGGCATGGTGACCAAGGAATGGGTCGCCATCCACCGCAAGCACCACGCCAAGTGCGAGACCGAAGACGATCCGCACAGCCCGCAGACGCGCGGCATCCGCAAGGTGCTGCTCGAAGGTGCCGAGCTCTATCGCGCCGAGGCCAAGAACCAGGAAACCCTCACCAAGTACGGCCACAACACGCCGGACGACTGGATCGAGCGCAACCTGTACAGCCGCTACACGTGGCAGGGCGTGGGCCTGACGCTGATCCTCGACCTGCTGCTGTTCGGTGCCGCCGGCGTCGCCGTGTGGGCCGTGCAGATGCTGTGGATCCCGATCACCGCGGCCGGCATCATCAACGGACTGGGCCACTACTGGGGTTACCGCAACTTCGAGGCGCCCGATGCGTCCACCAACATCTCGCCGTGGGGCATCATCATCGGCGGCGAGGAGCTGCACAACAACCACCACACCTACCCGACCTCGGCCAAGCTGTCGGTCCGCAAGTACGAGTTCGACATCGGCTGGCTGTACATCCGCTCGCTGGAGCTGATGGGCTTGGCCAAGGTGCGCAAGACCCCGCCGATGCTCAAGCTCGGCCCGGTCAAGCCGGTGGCCGATGCCTCCACCCTGCAGGCCGTGATTGCCAACCGCTACGAGGTGATGGCCAAGTACGGCCGCGAACTGCGCCGCGCCGTGAAGGCCGAACTGGTGCAGCTCAAGGAAGCCGGCGCCAAGAACTCGGCGCGCTGGAAGGAGCTGCTGCTGGCCAAGCGCTGGCTGCACCGTGACGAGAACGTCATTCCTCCCAGCATCAAGCCGCAGCTGGCCCATGCCTGCGAGAGCTCGCCGGTGCTGTCCAAGCTGGTCGCGATGCGCGAGGAGCTGCGCCAGATCTGGACCCGCACCAACGTCTCGGCCGAACAGCTGGTCGCCGACCTGCAGGCCTGGTGCAAGAAGGCCGAGGAAAGCGGCGTGGCCGCGCTCCAGGACTTCGCGCTCAAGCTGCGCGCCGCGACGGCCTGAGCAGCCCCCCGTTCCGTTCCTGCAACAAGCGCCTCCGTCGGGAGGCGCTTTTGTTTTGGGGCGCGCCCAGGCTTCGAGGCGGTCTTGCGCCCACGGCGCGCAGCCGGTGGGGCCGGGCCCTGCGGCGCCGTGCCGTCGTTGCTCCCGGGCGGGCCCTGGACCGCCGTCGTGCAGGAGGTGCGCCGCGCGGCCCCCGCGGGCGTGGCCGGCAGGGGCCTGGGGGGGCAGTGCGCGGGCAGGCCAAGGCCCTGCACGGGGCTGCCAGGCGGGCG
>Ga0065720_1000057_pt1 | contig 88738 bp, 75 predicted proteins | sample Thericmetagenome_FD_59107 | JGI IMG/M metagenome (GOLD analysis project Ga0065720, IMG submission 59107) | Thermophilic microbial communities from the Joint Bioenergy Institute, California, USA of rice/straw/compost enrichment - eDNA_2 v2... | ecosystem: Engineered > Solid waste > Grass >...
CACCCTCCGAACCTTTCGTGCGTGCCGTCGTGACCCGCCGGATCGCCGGGCCGGCGCGACCGAATGGGAGGGATCGATGTGTGCGCGACCGACGCTATGGGGTGAGCCGGCCGGTGGGAAGACTGGTGTATGCGCACATGTCAGCAATGAAGACGGGCTGTTTCACGTACGGTGGTGAACCGNCCACCGATGACCGCGACACGCCGACGGCGGGTGTGGCGGACGGTACGCCGGGCACAATCATCGGTTGTGTCCGCAAGCGTCGCTGAGTTCGTCCGGGCCTACACCGAGCTGACCCCCGTGGCCGCGGTGCCGGAGATCCGGCTGCACCAGGCGGCCGAGCCGATCGGCCTCTGGGAACTGACCGAGGGCGAGTTCCGCAGCGAACAGCCGCCGCCGTTCTGGGCCTTCGCCTGGGCCGGCGGGCAGGCCCTGGCCCGGTACCTGCTCGACCATCCCGAGACGGTCGCCGGGCGGCGGGTGCTCGACCTGGCGTCCGGCTCCGGCCTGGTGGCGATCGCCGCCGCCCGGGCCGGGGCGGCGCGGGTCCAAGCCGTCGACACCGATCCGACAGCGGTCGCCGCCATCGGCGTGAACGCCCGGGCCAACGGCGTCACCGTGGCCGCCGAGCAGGGGGACATCCTCGACGACACGGCCGGGGATGCCGAGGNGGTGCTGGCCGGTGACGTCTTCTACAGCGCGACGATGGCCAACCGGATACTCCGGTTCCTGCTCCGGGCCGCCCGCGACGGCGGGGCCCGGGTGCTGGNCGGCGACCCGGAGCGGGCATACCTGCCCCGTTCCCGGTTCCGGAGGATCACCAGCTACGACATCCCGGTGCCGCCCGCGCTGGAGAGCGTCCGGAGCAAGCACACCACGGTCTGGGAGTTGATCCCGACCACCCCGGGCGCGACCCGGCCCGCCGAGGGACACCGCGCTGGCTAGCGTGGTGGGGTGCTGNTCCGCAGTTGGCAGGAACCGGTCTCGCTCCCCTGGCCGGATGTCGTCACCGTCACCGACCACGTCGGCGTCACGCACCTGGTGGTGACCCGGCACGCGCTGGTCCGTCAGGTACTCGCCGACCCGGAGACGTTCCGGCCGGACAACGCGCTGGACGCGGTGACCCCGATCCCGGTCGCCGCGCTGCGGGTGCTCGCCCGGCACGGCTTCCGGCTGCCCCCGACCCTGGCCAACAACGGCGGGCCGAGTCACCCGCAGATCCGGGGCGTCGTCGCCGAGGCGCTGCACCCGCACCGGGTCGCCGCACTGCGGCCCTGGCTGACCGCGGTGGTCCGCGAGCGGGTCGCCCGGCTCGGCGCCGAGCTCGACGCCGGTCGCCCCGTCGACCTGTACGCCGACCTCGCAGCCGACCTGCCGCTGCTGGTCCTGGCCCGGCTCGTCGACCTGCCGGACGGGCCGAGCGACGTGGTCAAGAGCTTCTCCCGGGCCGCGCTGGAGCTGTTCTGGGCGCCGGTGGACGCCGACCGGCAGCGGGCCCTCGCCGAGATCGTCGGACGGTTCCACGCGGTCCTGCGCCGGTTCGCCCGCACCGGGGACGGCCTCGTCGCCCGGCTACGGGACGCCGGACACGCCCCCGACGTCGTCGTCGGCGCGCTGTTCTTCCTGCTGGTCGCCGGGCAGGAGACCACCTCGCAGTTCCTCACCCTGCTGCTGCACCGGCTCACCCGGGAACCCACGGTGCTCGCCGGGCTGCGCGACGGCACCGTCGACGTCGACGACGTGGTGGAGGAAGGGCTCCGGCTGGAGCCGCCGATCGTCACCTGGCGACGGGTCACGGCGAGGGACACGACGCTGGGCGGCACCGCCGTGCCGGCGGGGACCAGCGTCGTGTTGTGGTTGGCCCGCGCCGGACGTGACCCGGCGGTGGTGACGGAACCCGAGAGCTTCTCCCCCGGGCAGCGCGGCTCGCGTCGGCACCTGGCGTTCGGGGCCGGGGCACACCGCTGCGTCGGTGCCCAGCTCGCCCGGCTGGAGGCGGCGGTGGTGGTGGCCGAGACCGCCCCGCTGTTGGCCGACGTCACGGTGCTGCGGGCCCCCTGGTGTCCGGACAACCTGTCGTTCCGGATGCCCGACGCCCTCGTCGTCGCCCGGCCGGCGGGCGTCCGCTACCCGTCGCCACGACGGCCGTCGAGCGCGACCCCGCGCAGGTAGAGCAGGGCGGCCAGGGTGCCGCCGACCACCAGGCAGATGTCGGCGACGTTGCCGACGAAGAATCCGGCGNAGTCGATGAAGTCGACGACGTGTCCCCGGGCGAACCCCGGCTGACGGAAGAGCCGGTCCAGCAGGTGGGTCGTGGCGCCGCCGAGCACCAGCCCGAGCGCGATCCCCCAGGACCGGGCCCGGACCCGCCGGGCGACCCGGGNGACCACCACCACGGCGAGCGCCGCGACGATCGCGAACAGCCAGGTGTGGTCCGTCCCGATCGAGAAGGCGGCGCCGGGGTTGTAGAGCAGCCGCAGGCTGAGCAGATCACCCAGGACCGGCCGCGTACGGCCGTCGGAGAGGGCGGCGACGGCCCAGAACTTGGTGAGCTGGTCCACGACGACGATGACGAGCGCCATGGCGAGCACCCGGGGGAACCAGCGGACGCCCCGGGGCGCCGGCCCGCTCTCGGACGTCGACGGACCCGGCCCGCTCTGCTGCCGCATGACGCACCCCTCTCGCACCGCACCCAGGGTACGGCCCGCCCGGGCGGGCCGGCCCGGCCGTGGGGACCGGGCCGGCCCTGGTGGCGGGTGTCCGCCGGCGGAATTGACCCGGCGGAAGACCGGCCGCCGGCGGTCGCCCCGGCCGGTGGGCGAGGACTAGACGGGCTGCGGGTGCAGCAGCGCGTCGATCTCGGCCATCTGGGCGGGGGTCAGCGGGCCGTGCGCGATCGCCCCCGCGTTCTCCTCGGCCTGGGCGACGGACTTGAACCCGGGGATCGGCACCAGCCCACGGCCGCGGGCCATCACCCAGCCGAGCGCCCCCTGGGTCAGGGTCCGACCGCCGGCGGTGAGAACGTCCCGGACCGCGGCGAGACGTTCCAGATACCCGGGTTCGGGTCGCCCGTCACGGAAGTACCGCACCCACGAGTGCCCGGCGCTGCGTACGTCGTCGGTGGGCAGCCGCGAGCCGGCGTCGTACTTCCCGGTGAGCAGGCCCATCGCGAGAGGGCTGCGGACCAGGCCGGTCAGCCCGGACTCCTCGCACGCCGCGATCACCTCGGCCGCGTCGGAGAACACGTTGAGGGCGAACTGCGCCGCGGCGGCNCCCGGGCGGCCGGCCAGCTGCCGGACGGCCGCCGGTTCGTCGGTGCTCCACCCGTAGCTGCGGATGAGCCCCTCGGTCACCAGGTCCTCCAGGGCGGCGAGGATGTCCTCGGCGACGCCCGGCTCCACCACGCCGACATGCAGTTGGTACAGGTCGATGTAGTCGGTGCCGAGCCGGCTCAGGGACGCGAAACAGGCGCGCCGGACGTAGCCGGGCGACAGGTCGGTGCCGGTGATCTCGCGCCGGGACTCGTCGTAGGTGAAGCCGAACTTGGTGGCGATGACGACCTCGTCCCGCCGCCCCTTGAGGGCCTTGCCGAGCACGCGCTCACTGTGGCCGGTGCCGTACACGTCGGCGGTGTCGAAGAGCGTCACCCCCAGGTCGATGGCCCGGTTGATGGCCCGGATCGACTCGGCGTCGTCCACCTGTCCCCAACCGTCCGGTTTGCCGTCGAGCAGGAAGGGACCGCCAATGGCCCAGCAACCCAGGCCGACGGTGCCGACCTCCTTGCCGATCCGGCCGAGGCTCCCGCCTGCAACGGTCATCGTCGATGCTCCTTCCACGGTGCTGTGCGCGGAAGTAACGCTAGGAGTCGGTTGGTACGCTCTGAACAGCCAATTCCGCTCAAGTCGATCAGGCCATTCGCCCGTGACGCCGCCCCGCTCCCCCGCCCTCGCCGCCATCGGCATGACCCTGGNCCGCTCCACGGGCGTCCCCGTCTCGCGGCAGATCTACCGGGCCATCCGCGAGGCGATCCTGGCGGGACAGCTCAGCCCCGGGGTGCGGCTGCCGTCCTCACGCGCCCTGGCCGCGGAGTTGGGGGTGTCGCGCACGACGACGCTGTACGCCTACGAGCGGCTTCGCGACGAGGGATACCTGGAGGGCCGGGTCGGAGCCGGCACCACGGTGGCACTGCTTCGGGTACCACGCCCCGTGTCGACCGCCCGCGACGCCTCCGGGCCGCAGCCGCGGCTGTCCGCCCAGGGCGCCGGCCTGGCGGGGATCCGGTGGTGGACCCGCGGGACGGCGGAGGCGGCCGTCGGGACGCCACCCCGCGCCTTCTCCGTGGGCCAGCCGGCGCTCGACGCGTTCCCCACCGACCTGTGGACCAGACTCCTGGCCCGCCGGCTACGCCGGTCGGCGCACTCGCTGCTGAACTACCAGAGCCCCGCCGGCTACCGACCGCTGCGCGAGGCGATCGCCGCCTACGTCGGCATGGCGCGCGGGGTGCGGTGTGGACCCGACCAGGTGCTCGTGGTCAGCGGTGCGCAGGCCGCCCTCAGCCTGGTCGCCCGGCTGCTGCTCGACCACGGCGACGAGGCCTGGGTGGAGGATCCGGGCTACTACGGCGCGCGGGGGGCGATCGTCTCCGCCGGCGCCACACCGGTACCCGTGCCGGTCGACCACGAGGGTCTGGACGTCGACGCCGGGCGGCGCCGCGCCCCGAACGCCCGGCTCGGCTACGTCACCCCGTCCCACCAGTTCCCGCTCGGTGTGGTCATGAGCCTCACCCGCCGGCTCGCCGTGCTGGAGCACGCCCGCGACACGGGGATGTACGTGGTGGAGGACGACTACGACAGCGAGTACCGCTACGTCGGCGATCCCCTGCCCTCGCTGCAGGGCCTGGACCGCGCGGGACGGGTCATCTACGTGGGCAGCTTCAGCANGGTGCTCTTCCCCGCGCTGCGCATCGGGTTCGTCATCGTGCCGGACCAACTGGTCGACGCGTTCCTGACCGGACAGCGGTTCGCCGCGGTACACGCGCCCGTGCTGGAGCAGGCCACCCTCGCCGACTTCATCGCCGAGGGCCACTTCGCCCGGCACGTCCGGCGCATGCGGNCGCTGTACGCCCAGCGGGCCGCCACCCTGACCGAGGCGATCCGGAGGGAACTCGGCGGCCTGCTCACGGTCACGCCGCCGGACGCCGGTCTCCACCTGGCCGGTTGGCTGCCGCCCGGGACGGACGACACGGCGGCGGCCATCCGCGCCTCCCGGCACGGTGTGGAGGTCCAACCGGTGTCCGCGCACGCCCTGGAGCCGTACGGACGCCCCGGGCTGCTGCTCGGTTACGCCGCGACCACGGAGGCGGAGATCGTCGCCGGGGTCCGCCGGCTGGCCGCGGCGCTGTCCGGGGGCCGACCCGCCTCCCCTACTCCCCGTCGGGTACGTNCGGGGGCACCAGCCCGGCCTCGTACGCGATGATCGCCGCCTGGACCCGGTTACGGACGCCGAGCCGGCCGAAGATGCTGCTGAGGTAGCTCTTCACGGTTCCCTCCACCAGGAACAGCCGGCGGCCGATCTCGGCGTTGGAGAGACCGGCCCCGACCAGCGCCAGCACCTCCCGTTCCCGTTCGGTGAGCGCCTGGATCCGCTCCCGGGCCGCCGGTTTGCGGGCCAGCAGCCCGCCACCCAGTCGGTCGGAGGGCCGACCGGCGCGTGGGGCAACTCCGCCACCACCTCGAAGCCACCCGCCACCGGGCCCGCCCGCAGCGTGCCGCCGCTCGCCCGGACCCATTCGGCGAGGCCGAGCAGCCCGGTCCCGGTGGTCCGGGGACCCGGCACCGGCTCCGCCGGGGGCGCGTCGTTGGTCACCCGCACCACGGTCCGGTCGGCGGTGGTGCCGACCCGGACCGTGACCGTCGCACCCGGCGCGTGCCGGTTCGCGTTGGTCAACGCCTCCTGCACCACCCGGTACGCGGCCCGTTCCACCAGCGGTGGCAGCAAGACCAGCCGGTCGGCCACCTCCGTAGCCCGGCCCGGACGCGACTCGTCCGGCTCTGCCGCCGTCGGTCCCCCCGACGCGGGGGCGCCCGCGGCGTCGGCGGGTCGGCCCACACCCTCCGTGCCTTCCGTCCCGGTCAGGCCTTCCGTCCCGGTCAGGAACCGGATCGACATTCCGGCGGCGCGGGACCGCGCCACGAGGTCGGCGATCCCCTCCCCCACCGGCCGCGTCGGCGCGGGCTCGGCGTCGTCCCGCAGCACCCCGATCACCTGGCGCAGCCGTTCGGTGGCCAGGGCCACGCTGGCCCGGATCTCCCCGGCGGCACGGCGGTGTCGCTCGTCGAGGTCGGGAGCCAACTCCAGCGCGCCGGCCCGCAGCGCGATCAGGCTCAGCTCGTGGCCGAGCGAGTCGTGGAGGTCCTGGGCGATCCGGGCCCGCTCCCGCATCCGGATCCGCTCGGCGACCCCGCGCCGCTCCCGCTCGGCCAGCTCCGCCTGCTCCCGCCGGGCCAGGATCAGTGCCTGGTGCTGCCGGCGGCAGCGGCCGACCAGCCAGGGCAGGACGCCACCGAGCACCAGCGTGGTGGCGAGCAGGTACCACTGCTCGGCCCCGGCACCGAGCAGGCCGAGGTTCAGCACGGTCCCGCCGAGGGCGATCCCGGCGAAGACGAGGACTGCCGGGGCGACCCGCTCCATCCGTCGGCCCACCAGGTAGCCGAGTACGGGGATGGCGAAGACGAGATTGCCGTCGACGAGGGTCGCCGCCACGACGAGGGTCAGCGACACCAGCGGCGCCCGGCGGCTCGCCCACNCCGCGGCGCCGAGCACCAGCAGTCCGCCCACCAGCCGGACGCCCAGCCAGGAACGGTGCGGCGGGGTCAGCAGTGCCCCGGCGACCGGCGTGGCGAGCACGGCCCAGAGCAGCCAGTCCACGATCAGCGCCCACCGTCGACGGAACAGGGTGAGGACCGGCTGCGGAAGGGTCTCCCCGGCTTCGGCCAGCACCCGGCCAGGGTAACGACCCGTCGGCCGGGTCGTTGCCGACGAAAGTGAGGTGTCGGCGTGTGNCGGCGGCTCGCGTCGGGCGTCCGCACCGGCGGGCCGTCCGGCGTCCGGCGTCGGGCGTCCACGGTGGACGCGCCGGCCCGGCGGGTGTCAGCTCACCTCGTCGGCCCAGGCGCGCCAGTCGTCGAGCACGCCGTACAGGGCGGGGGTGAGCCAGCCCGGTGCGGAGCGCCGGAAGACGCCGGGGTCCATGCTGCCGGCCCCGTCCGGCAGGGCGCCGACCATGGTGGGGACCAGCTCGGTGAGGTTGGCCCAGTGCACCAGCTCCGGCTCGGCCGGCCAGGCCCCGAGCACCACCCCGGCCGGGACCGACCGCCGCTGCAGGGCCTCCAGGGTGAGCGCGGTGTGGTTGAGCGTCCCCAGCCCGGCCCGGGCGACCACCACCGCCGGAGCACCGAGCGCCACCGCCAGGTCGGCGACCGTCCAGGCCTCGCCGGAGGAGCGCAACCCCATCGGCACCAGCAGCCCGCCGGCCCCCTCGACCAGCACCAGATCGTGCTTCTCCGCCTCGGAGCGGACCTCCTCGACCACGGTGTGCAGGTCGAGTGGCTCCGCGCTCGCCACCCGGGCCGCGGCCAGCGGCGCCAGCGGTTCCGGGTAGCTCACCAGCGCGCGGGCGGTCATCGGGGCGGCCAGCCGGGTCACGACGTCGACGTCCGACGGGGCGCCGAGCGCCGTACCGGTCTGGCTCGGCTTGAGCACGGCGACCCGCAGCCCGGCGGCCTGGGCCGCCGCGGTGATCGCGGCGGTGACCACCGTCTTGCCCACACCGGTGTCGGTGCCGGTGACCAGGACCGGCCCCCGCCAGGCCGTCGGCGGCGTCACCGGGAACCACCCGGGCCCGGCTCGGCGGCTGCCCCACCCGCCGCCCGTACCAGCTCCTCCGGGCGCCCGGCGGGCGGCTCCCCGCCCGTCGGCGCACAGTCCACGATCACGTCGATGGCCCGGTCGAAGTCGGCACGCGCGACCCCCACGTTCACGGTGATCCGCAGCCGGGACCGGTGGTCCGGGGTCGACGGTGGCCGGAAACAGCCCACCGCGACCCCGCGGTCCAGGCAGGCGGCCGCCCACGCGACCGCCTCCTCCGGACCGGGTGCGGTCACCGAGAGCACCCCGGCGGCCGGGGTCGAGACCGTCAGACCGGCCGCGCGGAGCCGGTGGGCGGCGGCGGTGGCCCGGTCGGCGAGCTCGGCGCGCAGCGCGTTGCCGGCCCGGGCCAGGCCGGTGGCGACGAGCACCCCCGCGGCCACCGCGGGCGGCAGCGCGGTGTCGTAGATGAACGTCCGTCCGGTGTCGACCAGGTGCCGGATCAGTTCGGCCGGGCCGGCGACGACGCCGCCCGCTCCGCCGAGTGCCTTGGACAGCGTGGCGGTCACCACCACGTCCGGCTCGCCGGTCAGCCCGGCCTCCGCCACCGCGCCCGCGCCGTTCGGACCGCGTACGCCGAGCGCGTGCGCGTCGTCGACCAGCAGCAGCGCCCCGTACCGGCGCGCCACCTCGTGCAGCCGGGCCAGCGGGGCCAGGTCACCGTCGACCGAGAAGACCGACTCGGTGATCACCACCGCCGGGCGACCCGGTGCGGCGGCCAGGGCGGCGTCGACGGCGTCGACGTCGAGGTGTGGCGTGACCACGGTCTCGGCGCCGGAGATCCGGCACCCGTCGACCAGGGAGGCGTGGTTGTGCGCGTCGCTGACCAGCAGGGTCCGGGGCCGGGCCAGGGCGCGTACCACGCCCAGGTTGGCGAGGTATCCGGAGGAGTAGACGAGGGCGCCGGCCGTGCCGAGCCAGTTGGCGAGTTCGGCCTCCAGCTCGTGGTGCGGCACGGTGCTGCCACGCACCAGCCGGGAACCGGTGGCCCCCAGGCCGTACCCGGTCAGCGCCGAGGTGGCGGCGGCCGTGACCGCCGGGTGTCGGGAGAGGCCGAGGTAGTCGTTGCCGGCCAGGTCGACCACCGGCTCGGCGGGGACCCGCGGACGCAGTCGCCGGCTGAGCCCGGCCCTGGCACGCAGCCGGGCCTTGCGGTCCCACACCTCCAGCCAGCCTGGCACGGTCACTCCCCACTCGTCCGCGTCCCGCGGCCTTGAGGGCGGAACCCTCGGGCGGGTGTCCCACACCGGGGCGCCGACGCCGGCCACCGCCGGCCGTACGACGGCCTCGACCGGCGAAAATACCACCCGGAGCGCGGTGCGGGCGGACGCCCGGCCGAGGAACGACGACCGGGTTCACCGGCGGGTCGGGCGGAGGTGGCGTGTCCGGCCCGTCACAGGTCGATCCGCGACCCGCGGGCCGCCTGTAGGGTACGACCCATGTCAGACATCCTCGACAGGGCCCGAAGCCAGGTCCTCGACGGCGGTGTCGGCCTCGACGAGGCCGGCGTGCTCGACGTGCTCCGGCTTCCGGACGAGCAGCTCCCCGCCGCCCTCCAGCTCGCCCACGAGGTACGGATGCGCTGGTGCGGCCCGGAGGTCGAGGNCGAGGGGATCGTCTCGCTGAAGACCGGTGGCTGCCCCGAGGACTGCCACTTCTGCTCCCAGTCGGGCGTGTTCGCCTCCCCGGTCCGCTCCGTCTGGCTGGACATCCCGTCGCTGGTCGAGGCGGCCCGGCAGACCGCGAAGACGGGAGCGACCGAGTTCTGCATCGTGGCGGCGGTCCGGGGCCCGGACGAGCGGCTGATGAGGCAGCTCCGCGAGGGTGTGGCCGCGATCCGGGCCGAGGTGGACATCAACATCGCCGCCTCGCTCGGCATACTGACCCAGGCCCAGGTCGACGAGCTGGTCGAGCTCGGCATCCACCGCTACAACCACAATCTGGAGACCTGCCGCTCCTACTTCCCGAACGTGGTCACCACGCACACCTGGGAGGAGCGCTGGGAGACGTTGCGGATGGTCCGCGCCTCCGGAATGGAGGTGTGTTGCGGCGGCATCATCGGCCTCGGCGAGACCCTCGAACAGCGTGCCGAGTTCGCGGCGCAGCTCGCCGAGCTCGACCCGCACGAGGTGCCGCTGAACTTCCTCAACCCCCGCCCGGGCACCCCGCTGGGCGACCGGGCCCCGGTCGCGCCACGGGACGCACTGCGGGCCATCGCCGCCTTCCGGCTGGCGATGCCCCGGACGATCCTCCGGTACGCCGGCGGCCGTGAGATCACCCTCGGCGACCTCGGCACCCGGGACGGCCTGCTCGGCGGAATCAACGCGGTGATCGTCGGAAACTATCTGACCACACTCGGCCGACCGGCCAGCGAGGATCTCGCGCTGCTGGAGGAGCTGAAGATGCCGATCAAGGCCCTGTCGGCGACGCTCTGACACCGGAGGCACGGTGGAGACGGAAACGACGCCGACCACGGCGGATCCGGTGGCCGGATCCTGGTGCGACCGCTGCGGCGGGGCGCTGGCCGAGGGCGGCCACGAGGCGTGTGTGGCGGCCCGGCGGCTGGAGCCACCCCGGTTCTGTCCCGTCTGCCGGCGCCGGATGAGGGTGCAGGTGTTGCCGTCCGGCTGGACGGCCACCTGCGTGGCGCACGGCACCACGCGGGGTTGAGGCGCGGTGTCGGCGTCGTCGAACGCCGGCGCGCGCCGTCCACCCGGCCGGCACGTCCGCCGGCCGCCGGCGCCCCGGGCGGTCCGGCGGCCACCGTCAGCGCCCGGGTGGCCCGGCACCCGGCGACGCTACACTGCCGCCTCGACCGAACGGTCCGGCGTTCCCGGGGCCGGAGTGCGCACCCCGCCGGGCCGACCGTCGGAGAGCGGGGTGACATGACCGAGGACCGGCTGGATCGGGCACGGCGGCACTACGAGCGGGCGACCTTCGGCGGTGACGTCGCCGCACTGGCGGCGGCGGACCGGGATCTCGACGCGGTCGAGGCGGACCTCGCGCTGGCGCGGGGCCGGGTGGCGCACGCGCGCTACCTCGTGCACCGGACGGAGGACCCCGACGAGCTGGCCCTGTTCGAGCGGGCGGTCCGGCTCTACCGCCGGCTGGGCGACGAGCGTGGCGAGGCGGAGGCGCTGTTCTGGGTCGGCATCGTCCACCAGGTCATCCGGGACGACGACGAGGCGGCGCTGCCGGCGTTCACCCGCTCGGCCGAACTCGCCGAGCGGGTCGGTGACCCGATGACCCTCGCCTACGCGCTGCGGCACCTCGGGATCACCGACCACCGGGCCGGCCNGCTCGACGCCGCGCGAGCGCGGCTGACCGAGTCGACCCGGCTCCGCCGGGAGATCGGCTTCCTGCCCGGCGTCGCCGCCAACCTGGTCGCGCTGGCGCACCTCGCCGTGGCCGAGGGGGACCGGGACGCCGCGCGGGCGCTGCTCGACGAGGCCACCGAGCTCGCGCAGGCCAGCGACGCGCGCGCCGTCCTGGGCTGGATCGCCGAGGCACGCGGCGGGCTGTAGCCGGCGGTACGCTCCCGCCTGACGCGAGGCGTCGCCGGTCCGGCNGGGGGCGCGACCGCCCCGGCCGGACCGGCGACGCCTACCGCGGTTGCGGTACCCGGGCCCGGGACAGGTACGCGACGACGGCGTCCACGGTGGCCGGATCCCGCAGGATGCGTCGGTGCCCGAGCCCGTCGGTCCACCGTCCCTCCGCACCGGGCCAGGCCGCCACGATCGCCTCGGCGTCGGCGTACCGGACCTCCCGGTCGGCCCGGTCGTGCACGACCAGCATCGGCGGTAGCCCGGTCCGTCCCGCCGCCCGGGCCGGGATGTCGAAGTCGCTCATCGGGCGGCCGACGCGCCGTTCCAGCCGTGTCAGGAAGCCGGTCCGGATCCGCTCCCCGAACCCGAGTGTCCGCGCGAACACGGTGGTGTAGGCGATGGGGTCGGCCATCGGCGCGACGAGCACCAGCCGCTCGGCGGGGAGTCCGTCCAGGACGGCGAGGGCGGTGGCGGCGCCGCCGAGGGAGTGGCCGACGACCGCGTACGCGGGTCCACCCACCCGGGTCACCGCGGCCAGCGCGGCCATGAACTCCGGTAGGAGCCCGCGCCCCGGCCCGTACGAGCCGGGGTCGGAGTCGCCGTGGCTCGGTGCGTCGAGGGCGACGACCCGGTACCCGGCGGCCACCAGTCCGGGCACGAAGGCGCTGAACTGCCCCCGCCAGCCGCCCCAGCCGTGCATCAGGTAGACCGTCGGCCCGCTGCCCCAGCGCTCGGCGACGACCGTACGGCCCTCCACCGTGACGGTGAAGCGCTCGCCGGGCGGCTCGGGGGGTCGGGGACGTCCCTTCGGGAGGGTGCACCAGAGCCGTTCGGCCAGGACGGCGCCGGGTCCGGGGGCCATCCGTTCGAGGCTCCGGAAGGCCATCCGGGTCGCCCCCATGCCCAGGGTACGAACGATCGTGCTTTTTTTCTGCCGCCNGGCGGTCATGTCACTCCCATCGGCTCGGTCAGATCCGGGCGTTGGCCAACAGCGCGTCCACGGCGCGCCAGGTCCGGCCCACCGCGTCGGGGTCGCGCATCAGACGGTGGGCGTGGAAGAAGCCGAGCATCACCCCGTACAGGTCGTGGGCGAACTGCTCGGGATCGGCGTCGGGCCGGAACTCGCCTTCCGAGATCCCGGTCCGGAACATCTGGGCGATCGACTCCATCAGGTCCCGGTGGTCCCGGACCAGCTGGTCCCGGATGGGTCCGGGCTGGTCGTCGAACTCGGTGTCGGCGGAGACGAAGACACAGCCGGCCTGCCGTTCCAGGCAGACCGCCAACCAACGGTCGACCAGTGTCCGCACCCGCCGCTCCCCCCGGGGCGCGGCGATCGCGGGCCGGATGACCGCGTCGACGAAGCTCTCCCGGGCGTACGCCAGCACCGCCAGCTGCAGGGCCTCCTTGGAGCGGAAGTGGCCGAACAACCCGCTCTTGGACATCTCCACCTGGTTGGCGAGGGTGCCGATGGTGAGCCCGGACAGTCCGATCCGGTCGGCGATCGCGGCCGCCGCGGCCAACACCGTCTGCCTGGTCAGCTCACCCTTGCCCACGGGGGCATCTTCCGCACGATCGTTCGGCTCGTCAAGCCGACCGGGGTGGCCGTGGAGGTCCGCGGGACCCCGCCCGCGGTCGCCTCGCCCTCCCGGCAGACGCCGTGCCTGGCCGGCAGGACCCACGGTGCACCGACGCCTGCCCGTCCGGACCGCGGTGCCGGCCCGGGCACCCGCCGGAGGCCGGCACACGCGGACCGGGGNCGCCGGGCAGCCTGCTGGTACTGCCCGGCGNCCCCGGAGTGGGACCGGCGAGGGACGGTTCAGCCGGTCGCGCAGGCCGCGCCGTTGAGCGTGAACGTCGCGGGCCTCGGATTGCTGCCGGTGTGGGAGCCGTTGAAGCCGAAGCTGGTCGAGGCTCCGGGCGCCAGGGTGCGGTTGTAGTCGACGTTCGTCGCGGTCACCTCCGCGCCGGACTGGGTCACCGTCGCCGACCAGACCTGGGTGATCCGCTGGCCGCCCGGCAGGCTGAAGGCGAGCGTCCAGCCGTCGATCGTGGTCGTGCCGGTGTTGGTGATGGTGACCGTGGCGGTGAAGCCGGTGTCCCAGTCGTTGGTGGTGTACGTGACCCGACAACCGCTGGTCGGCGTGGTGCCGGTGGTCACCGAGACCGGCGACGACGGCGCCGAGACGTTGCCGGCCGCGTCGACCGCGACCACGTAGAACCGGTACGTCGTGCCCGGCGCGAGCCCGGTCACCACGTACGTCGTACCGGTGACCGTGTCCAGCAGGACGTCGCCGTCGCCCGCCTCCCGGTACACCCGGTAGCCGGTGACACCGACGTCGTCGGTGGCCGCGTTCCAGGTCAGCGTCACGCCGCTGTCGGTGACCGCCGAGGCGGCCAGGCCGGTCGGCGTACTCGGTGGGGTGGTGTCCCCGCCACCGGGGGCGGNGGTCACGGTGACCGGCGCGGAGGCGGCCGAGCGGTTGCCCGCCCCGTCCCGGGCCACCACGTAGAACTGGTAGGTCGTCGCCGGGGTCAGTCCCGTCACCGTCAGGGTCGCCGTGGTCGGCGAGCCGACCAGGACGTCGCCACCGTCGGCGACCCGGTAGACGTCGTAGCCGGCGAGGCCGCTGCCGCCGGTGTCGGTCGACGGTTCCCAGCTCAGGGTCAGGCCGGTCGCGGTCACCGCCGAGGCGGTCGGGGTGCCGGGACGGCTCGGCGCGACGGTGTCCGGGGCCGGCGGGGCGGGCTCGGCGCCCCAGACCAGGTCGTCGCCCTCCCAGAGCGCCACCTTCGGGTTCGGCCCGGCGGTGGCCTGGTACGACGGGTCGTTGCTCGGGTCCCAGGTGCCGCCCTCCGGCACCCCGATCTTGAACTGCACCTCCATCCGGTGCTGCGACTGCCCGGCCGGGGCGATGGTGTGGCCGGTGCAGTCCACCTCGACGTACCAGATGTCGCCGGCGTACTGGTGGGCGGTGGTCGGCGCCGGGCAGCCCTGGGTGTAGCCGCTGGTCACCTGGATCGGACCGGTACCCTCCGGGCGGAAGTAGTAGCGGAACCGGGACTGGGTGAGCGCCCGGGCCGGGAAGGCGGACCTGTTGTAGACGATCGCCTTGATCCCGGTGGCCCGCGGCTCGTTCTGCATCACCGTGGTCTCGACGGTGATCTCGTCCATGTCCGGCTCCTCCGGCTGCGGGAAGTTCGCCAGCGGGGTGCCGCCGTACTCGGCGTAGAGCCGGACCAGCGCGGAGGTGANCCCGGCGTTGTAGTCGGTGGCGACCTCGTTCATCACGTAGTCGCCGCGGCTGTCGGTGTAGCGGTCGTCCGGCGCCGACGGGCCGCCGACCAGGGCGCCGTAGAGGACGTGGCGGGTCTCCTCCGGCACCTGCTGGCTGTCCCACCACGAGCCGTGCGCGGTGCGGTGGTGCGGGTTGCGTGGCGGGTTGACCCCGAAGCCGATCACGTAGCTGGAGTTGCGCGGGTTGTCGCCGAGCGCGTAGTTGATCTGGCGGACGGCGAAGTCGTGGTAGCGCGCCTTCCGGGTCGCGTCGGTGAGCCGGTCCGAGTAGACCAGTGCCGCGAAGGCGGTGTTGGCGGCGTAGCGCAGGGCGCCCCAGGTGTCCAGCACCGCCATCCCGCCCGGCGAGGTCCGGACCCTCTCCCCGTTCACCCCGACGGTCCACCAGTCAAGCCAGCGGTTGGCGTCGTCGACGTACTTCTGCTTGCCGGTCAGGTTCGCCAGCAGGACGTACGCGCCGAACTGCTTGTTGTCCCAGGCGATCGTCCACNTGTACATCCGGGTGGTCGTCTGCGGCTCGGTGCCGAGCCGGTCGTACTCGCTCTCCGCCTTGGCCAGGTAGTCGGCCTCGCCGGTGGCGCGGTACAGCCAGATCGCACCCCAGACCAGTTCGTCCTGGTAGCCGCTCCAGGACCGGTAGAAGTTCGTGGCGTCGGTGATGCACTCGTGGTACGGCCGCCGGACCGTGTCGGCGAAGGTGTAGAGCTGCCGGGCGTGGGTGAGCAGCTGGTCGGCGTACGCCGGGTCGGTGGGACGGAAGACGATCGAGGAGGCCGCCATCGCCGCGGCCGTCTCGGCGGCCAGGTCCGAGCCGCCGCAGCTCGCGTCGATCTTGTACGCCGGGCGTGCCATCGGCAGCACCTCGGCCGGCCCCCACCACTTGTGGTCGTCGTCGCCCTTGCCCACCTGCCCGTAGAGGACGTTCGGTGCCGGGTGGGCCTTGATGAAGTAGTCGTTGACGAAGCGCAGGTTGTTCAACAGGTGGGGCAGTTGGCCGGAGGCGGCGTACGCGTCGCGGTACTCGACCGCGCCCCAGGCGAGCATGGTCGCGCTGAACGCCATCGGAAAGCCGAACTTGACGTGGTCGCCGGCGTCGTACCAGCCGCCGGTGAGGTCGAGTCCGACGTCGGCGCCGTCGTTCAGGGCCGAGTCGCCCCGCCAGGAGACGCGGTTCCACTCGGGAAGCCGGCCCGACTGCTGCGCCTCGTAGAAGAACAACGACTTCTGCAGCGCCTCGGCGTAGTTGAAGGGCCCGGCGGCGGCGAGCGCGGTGGCCGGGTCGGCGGTGCGGGATCCGGCGCCGGCGGGATGCGGGGCAGCGACGACGAGCCCGACGGCGGTCAGGGCGGCCACGGTGGCCGTCAGCGCGCGCTCGTACCAGTGACCGGGCCGCTGCCCCCGGTCGGGGCGCTGCCGGCCGTCCGGACGCTGTCGGCCGTCGATCCGGTGCCGGACCTTGGGTCTGGGACGTGGACCGGGCCGAGGGCGCTGCCCGTTCGGCCGGGCCGGGGCGATGCGGTGACGCACTAGGATCGCTCCTGTCCGTGGAGCCGCGCGCGGCGACGCGTAGCGGAGGACAGCGAGGGGCGGATGTGGGCGCATCCGCCCCTCCCCCTGTGCGGTGCGCGACGCGGGTTCGGGGGTGGGATCATGCGGTTCGGGCGGTGGGTTCCTGGTCCGGGGGTCGCGATCGGCCCTTGTCGGAGGGCCGGGAGCGCTCCCATGGACAGGCAACAATGTAACTGTGCCATTGCCTGTTTGTGAAGGACCAAACCGGCGGGCCACGGACGCCGTCGGGCCGGTCCACGGTGGCGGACCAGCGCCAGGAAAAGGGTTTCCCACTCTTTGACACCGCGCACACAATCCACACCCGTCCCCACGACTCGCGGCATCTCCGCAGCTCGGAGCCGAGCACNCCCACCCACGCGGCCGGCCACCCCGGCCCGGTGGGCGAACGCGGACGTTCCGCGATACGGGCGTACGGTTGCCGCCGCCGGCCGGCACGCGAGACAGTACGCGCAGGACAGCGGTGCCACCGTCGTCGCCGCGTGACTCACCGTGACCCGTCGGACCGCCGTTCATCCAGTACGGCCGTACCGGCCCGGGTCGCCTTCCACCCACGGCCGCCGGAGCCGACCCCGCGCCGGCCCTCCGGAGGCCCACCGCAGCCGCAATCCGATCACTCCGCAGCGGACCGACCCGGCCCCCGCGACGTCCCGCCCCGCCTCCGCCGGAGCGACGCCCGGCCGGGTCCGCCACCCGGACGGAACGCAACCCGCCGACCAGACCGCGCCCGGGACGGGAGCGTCCGACCCGCGCCCCGGATCGCCCCGACGGGTCCGTCCCCACCGGAACCGCGCCGGCCACCCGCCGGCCCTCCCCCGACCCAAGGAGAAGCGATGGCACTGCGCCTTGCCGACGGCACCGCCTGGCAGGAGACCCTCGCCCGAGCGGTGCAGGCCGCCCCCGAAGCCTTCGACCTCGACGCGCGTCCCGGCGGCATCGTCACCCTCCGCAACCTGATCGAGGGGACCTGGCAGTCGATCGGCATCCCGACCGCGGTACGGACCCCGGTCGACAACACCGAGCTGGTCAACCTGCCCCGCCTCGACGCCGAGGCGGCCCGGTCCGCGGTGGCCTTCGCCGCCGCCGAGCACCGGGACTGGGCCGCCACGCCCCTCGTCGACCGCAAGGCCCGGGTGGTCGCCGCGCTCGACGAGCTGACCCTGCACCGTGACCTGCTCGCCCTGCTGCTCGTCTGGGAGATCGGCAAGCCGTGGCGGCTCGCCTGCGCCGACGTCGACCGGGCGCTCGACGGCGTCCGCTGGTACGTCGAGGAGATCGACCGGATGCTGGCCGGCGGCCGCGAGCCGCTCCCCGGCCCGGTCAGCAACATCGCCAGCTGGAACTATCCGATGAGCGTCCTGGTCCACGCCGAGCTGGTACAGCTCCTCGCCGGCAACGCGGTGATCGCCAAGACCCCGTCGCAGGGTGGAGCCGTCTGCCTCACCGTGGCCCACGCGGTGATGCGCCGCGTCGGGCTACCCGCCACCCTGCTCTCCGGCAGCGGCGAGGAGCTCTCCGAGGTGCTGGTCCGGGCCCCGGAGATCGGTGCCGTCGCCTTCGTCGGCGGCCGGTCCAACGGCGGAAAGGTCGCCGCCGCGCTCCTCGACACCGACAAGCGGCACATGATCGAGCAGGAGGGTCTGAACGCCTGGGGCATCTGGGAGTTCTCCCAGTGGGACATGCTCGCCACCCATCTGAAGAAGGGTTTCGAGTACGGCAAGCAGCGGTGCACCGCCTACCCGCGCTTCGTGGTCCAGCGCGACCTCGTCGACCAGTTCCTCGACATGTACCTGCCGGTCGTCCGCTCGGTCCGCTTCGGGCACCCGCTCGCCGTCGACGACTCCTGGCGCCCCGGCGACCCGCTGCCCGAGCTCGACTTCGGGCCGCTGATCAGCGCCCACAAGGCCGACGAGCTGCGCCGCAAGGTGGATGAGGCGGTCCGGGGCGGGGCGATCCCGCTCTACCGTGGCCGGCTCGACGGGGCGTCCTTCCTCCCCGGCCAGGACACCTCGGCGTACGTCGCGCCGTCGGTGCTGCTCGCCCCGCCGGGCCGGTCCCGGCTGATGCACGCCGAGCCGTTCGGCCCGGTGGACACCATCGTGGTGGTGGACACCGAGGACGAACTGCTGGCCGCGATGAACGCCTCCAACGGCGCGCTGGTGGCGAGTCTCGCCTGCGACGACGAGGAGAAGGCGGCCAAGCTCGCCGTCGACCTGCAGGCGTTCAAGGTGGGCATCAACCGGCCCCGCTCCCGGGGCGACCGGGCGGAGCCGTTCGGTGGTCGCGGCGCGTCCTGGAAGGGTGCCTTCGTCGGCGGCGATCTGCTGGTGCAGGCGGTCACCGTGGGCGAGCCGGGCGAGCGGCTCTACGGCAACTTCCCGGAGTGGACGGCGCTGCCCCCGAACATCTGAGGCGCGGCGACGACGTCCCGCCGGCGAACCGGGACCGGACGACGGCGGGGCCCGTCCGGCCGTCCCACCGGACGGGCCCCGCTCACCTCGCCCCTCGGTTGAGGCTCGGCGGCCCGGTCCCGAACCGGGACCGGGCCGCTGTCCCAGGCCCCCGGGCGCCTCGACGGCGCCGGGGNCAGGTCGACGGCCGGCTCGGAGCCGGACTACAGCCCGGTGGCCGACCCGGGGCCGTGCTGCGGCCCGGCGATCAGCTCGGACCGGGAGTCGTCCCCCGCCGGCGTTCCGGTCTTCTCGGCCAGCGGCACGGTCAGGGTCAACAGGTCGCCGTCGCGGTCCACGGCGCCGGGCCGGTAGAACCGGTCCATCAGCCGCACCATCGCCACGTTCTCGGCCGAGGTGTGCATCGACACCGCCGCGAGACCGCTCCGGCGGGCGTGGGTGACCAGCCGGCGCAGCAGGGCACCGCCGAGGCCCCTGCGCTGCCAGGCGTCCTCGACCAGGAGCGCGACCTCCGCGATGTCACCCTCGGCGACCAGGTTCGCCATCGCCACCACCCGGTCCGGCTGCTCCGCCGCGCCCTCGGTCACCGCCAGCAGCGTCACCCCGCGCGGCGGGGTCAGCAGGCGCCGCAGCCGGGCGTCGTCCGGCTGCTCGGCGCCCGGCGGGTAGCGCCGGTGCAGGGTGCGCTCGGAGCAGCGCCGGTGCATCGCCCGGACCGCGGCCAGGTCGTCGGGGACCGCCGGACGGACCGCGACGTCGACGCCCTCGGGAAGCACCAGGGTGACGTGCTCGACGTCGCGCCGCACCACCGCACCGGCCAACTCCAGCAACGCCTGGGCGCGGGCGAACTCGGCCGGGGTGAACGCGGGGGCTGCCCGGACGACCTCGAACGTCCCGCCGTCCGGGTCCGGAAGCCGCATCGTGCCCCGGTCGTAACCGGGGCCCTCCGGTGCCGGCAGCGGCCGCCAGGTGACCGAATCGGCGGTGAGCAGTGCGCGCAGGGTCTCCCCCAGCTCCTCCGGGTCGTGCACCAACCGGGTCGCGAGGCCGAGCGCCCGGGTCGGTTGGTCGGCCAGGCCCTGTGCCTCGCTGCGCGCCACCCAGCAGTCGCGGCCGCGGCCCTTCTCCACCGCCGCGACCAGGTCCGCCGCGGTGAGCTCGGCCGGCGCGTCGACCAGGAAGTCGTCCACCGCCCCGGCCTCGGTCGTGTGCACCTGCACGGTGAGGATGTTGACCCCGCGCAACGCGAGGCTCGCGGNGAGCACCGAGAGGAATCCGGGCCGGTCGACCACCGTCGCCCTGATCCGCCATAGCGTCATGTTGGCTCCTTCCCGGCATCCAGCCTGCCCGCCGACTGTTACCCGGCGGTTGCCGAACCAGGACCGCCANCCGTGGTTCCGGTCACGGCCGCCATCGCCGCGGCCTGGTCCGAGGCGTTCCAGGAATCGGTCGGCGCGGCGCTGACCAGATCCAGCCGGTCGCCGAGGATCGTCGCGGCGGCGCGGACGAGTTGGGCGATCCGGTCCACCTCCGTGGCGTGGAAACTCGCCGCGGTGAGCCCGTCCCCGTCCACCCGGGCGAGGACCAGCACCAGCCCGGCCCGGCCGAACGGTGCCACCGCGTAGTGGACACCGGCCGGGCCGCGCAGGGCGCGGGCCCGCAGCGGTGTCACCTCCGGCAGGCGCAGTGGGGTCGGGGCACGCCAGCTCGCGTACGCCACCGCGGGCGCACCGCTGCCGTGGACCGCCCCCGAACCGGGCACCCGCCGGGCCGCCCAGTCGGGCGGCACCACGGCGGCGGCGGCCCAGTCGGCGGCCAGCAGCCCCGGCACGGCGTCGACCAGCGTGGCGAGCCCGTCCGCCGGGTTCGCCGCGACCTGGGCCAGCAGTTCGGCGTCCTGTCCGCCGCCGGTCGGCGCGCCGATCGCCCGCCACATGCCGTCGACCTGGACCCCGGGAATCGCGCCCAGCCCGGCGCTGAGCCGGTCGACCCGGGACGCCCCGGGCCAGACGACGGTGAAGTCGTCCACCGCCCGGCCGCCCAGCCGCTCCAACACCACCACCTGGACGATGTCGGCACCTGCCACGCCCAGTGTGCGGGCGACCTGACCGAGCGTGCCAGGCCGATCCGGCAGGGTGACCCGAACCCTCAGCAACATGTTCGTCCCCTCCGTCGGCGGACCGGCGCGGGTTGCCGCCGGCGTTACGGGGACAGCCTGCCGGATGGCCATTTCGTCCCTGTTGCCGCGCCATGTCCCGAACGCAACAACCGGCATGCGCCGGGGCAACACGCCGTGGTGTCACCCGGACGGGTGTGACCGGGACGGATCAGGCCGAGGCGCGGTGCACGAGGTGGGTGTCGAGCAGGACGTACGGCGTCTCCCGCTCCTCGTTGCGGATCCGGGACAGCAGCAGCCGGGCCATCTGCCGCCCCATCTCCTCCATGGGCTGGAAGACCGTGGTCAGGGGCGGATCGGTCTGGCGGGCGATCGGGGCGTCCTCGAAACCCACCACCGCCACGTCGTCGGGAACCCGGCGCCCCGCCGCGCGCAGCGCCCGCAACGCCCCGCAGGCCATCAGGTCCGAGGCGACGAAGACGGCGTCGAGGTCGGGACAGGCCTCAAGCAGCCGGCGCATCGCCGCCGCGCCGCTGGTCTCGCTGAAGTCGCCGTACGCGATCAGGGTTTCGTCGACGGCCACGCCGTTGTCCCGCATCGCCTCCCGGTANCCGCTGAGNCGGGCCACGCCCACGCCCATGTCCTGCGGNCCGGCGATCGTGGCCACCCGCTGCCGCCCCTGGCGCAGCAGGTGCTCGATGGCGAGCCGGGCTCCACCNGCGTTGTCCACGTCGACGAAGTACGCCCCGTTCGGGTCGGTCAGCATCCGGGCCGGCCGGCCGCCGAGCACGGTGGGCAACCCGCGCTGTTCCAGCAGCGCGGGCAGCGGGTCCGCGTCGTGCAGGGAGAGCAGGAGCACACCGTCCACGTGCTGGCTGGTCAGATGGTGCTCCATCCGCTCCCGCTCGGCCGGCGACTGCGCCATCGCCAACCACAACTGCATCGGCGTCTCCAGCAACGCCGAGCTGATCCCCCGGACGATGCCGGCGAAGAACGGCTCGCCGAAGACCCGCTCCTCCGACTCCGAGACCACCAGAGCCACCGAGTCGGTCCGCTGGGTCACCAGTGCCCGGGCTGCCCGGTTCGGCACGTACCCCAGTTCGGCGATCGCCCGCTGCACGGCGGCCCGGGCCTCCGGACTCACCTGGGGCGAGCCGTTGACGACGCGCGACACCGTACCCCGTCCCACGCCGGCGCGAGCGGCGACCGCGTCCAAGGTTGGCCGCCCGAGCGAGCGGGTGCGCTGCGTTGTCATCGTTTGCTCCTCAGACGTCGGGCAGCCGGCACCGACCTGGCATGGGCCGGTGCCGGGCACCCCCAATACTGGCCGACCACGCCTATTGAACCTGCCACGGCCCAGACAGCGCGCCGTCTGCGCCGATTGCGGTCCCCCGCGGCCGCGGGCCGCGGGGGAAGGCCTAGGTTCATTGTGCGGCCAAACCGTTACGTCGGATCACGTCCGCGTACCACTTGGCGCTCGACTTGGGGATCCGGCGCTGGCTGTCGTAGTCGACGTAGACCATGCCGAAACGCTTGGTGTAACCCCACGCCCACTCGAAGTTGTCCATCAGTGACCAGGCGAAGTAGCCGCGCAGGGGCACGCCGGAGGCGATCGCGGTGTGGCATGCCCGCAGGTGGGCGTCGAGGTACGCCACGCGGTCCGGGTCGTCGNCCTCGCCGTCGACCACCTCGTCCACGAAGGCCGCACCGTTCTCGGTGATGTACAGCGGCAGCTCCGGGTAGTTCCGGTGCACCGTCTGGAGGGTCTCCACCAGCCCCGGCGCGTCGATCTCCCAGTTCATGTCGGTCACCGGTAGCCCGCGGGTGACGAACCGGACCTGCTCGCTGCCGGGCCAGCAGGACGGCGCCCGCCAGTACGGCTCCGGTTCCNCTCCCTCGATCGGCGCGGCGACCACGTGCCGGCTGTAGTAGTTGATGCCGAGGAACGACATCGGGGTGGAGATCGTCTTCAGGTCGCCGTCCCGGACGTGGCCGAAGTCGGTGACCTCGGCGAGATCCGCCACCACGTCCGACGGGTAGCTGCCGAGCAGGATCGGGTCGAGGAAGATCCGGTTGGCCAGCCCGTCGATCCGCCGGGCCGCCTCGGCGTCGCCGGGCGAGTCGGTCTGCGGGGAGACGGCGTAGAGGNTCAGCGTCACCCCGACCTGGTGGTCCGGGGCGGCGGACCGCATCGCCTGGGTGGCCAGACCGTGGCCGAGCATCAGGTGGTGGGCGGCACGGACCGCTGCCGGGGCCTCGGTCCGACCGGGCGCGTGCGTTCCGGAGCCGTACCCGAGGAACGCCGAGCACCAGGGCTCGTTGAGGGTGATCCAGTGCCGCACCCGGTCGCCGAGGGCCCGCTGCGTCAGCTCGGCGTACTCGGCGAACCGGTACGCGGTGTCCCGGACCGGCCAGCCACCGGCGTCCTCCAGCGCCTGGGGCAGGTCCCAGTGGTAGAGGGTCACCCAGGGCTCGATGCCGTGCTCCAGCAGCTCGTCGACCAGGGCCCGGTAGAAGTCCAGCCCGGCCTGGTTGCCCGGGCCGGTGCCGTCCGGCTGGATCCGGGGCCAGGCCACCGAGAGCCGGTACGCCTTCAGCCCGATCTCGGCCATCAGCCTCACGTCGTCCCGGAACCGGTGGTAGTGGTCGCAGGCGACGTCGCCGGTGTGCCCGTGCAGGACCCGACCCGGGGTGTGGCTGAAGGTGTCCCAGATCGAGGCGGATCTGCCGCCCTCGTTCACCCCGCCCTCGATCTGGTAGGCGGCGGTGGCCGCCCCCCAGACGAATCCGGGCGGAAAGATCACCCCCTGCTCCTCCGCGAGGACCTGGGCGGACTGAGGGCTCGTGAAGCTGCTCACGACTTGACGGCGCCTTCCATGATGCCGCCGATGATCTGGCGGCCGAAGATGATGAACACAACCAACAGGGGGAGGGTCGCCAGCGAGGTGCCGGCGAACAGTGCCACGTAGTCCGTCTGGTACGGCCCGGACGAGAGGATCTTCAACGAGTACTGCACGGTCGGCGTGTCGGGCGTGAGCACGATGAACGGCCAGAGGAACTCGTTCCAGGTCTGCATGAAGGTCAGCAGGCCGAGCACGGCCGCCGCCGGTCGCAACGCCGGCAACACGACGTTCCAGTAGATCCGCCAGGTCGAGCAGCCGTCGAGCCGCGCCGCCTCGATCAGCTCGTCACTGACCGCGGACGTCGCGTACTGGCGCATCATGAACACCCCGAAGCCCTGCACCAGGAACGGCACGATGACCGCCTGGAGCGTCCCGGTCCATCCGAGCTCCACCATCATCAGGTAGAGCGGGATGACGCCGAGCTGGGTCGGCACCATCATGGTGAGGATGATGACCAGCAGGAGCGCGTTCCTGCCCCGGAACCTGAGCTTGGCGAACGCGAACCCGGCCAGGCTGGAGAAGAAGATCNCCGAGACGGTGACGATGCTCGACACCACGGCGGAGTTGACCAGACCGTAGACGAACGCGGCGTCCTCGTTGGCCAGCATCCGTTCGATGTTCTCGAACAGACGGTCGCCCGGGACGGGCGGCATCTCGTAGACCGCGCTGTTGTCCCGCGACGCGACGATGAACGACCAGACGATCGGGAAGATCGAGAGTACGCAGCCGACGATCAACGCGAGGTAGGTCAGCGGGCTGGCCTGCCAGAGCTGCGCGCCGGGCATCCGGCCGCGCCGCGGACGCCGCCGGGNCACCGGGGACGGCGCCACCGAGCGGGGCAGGGTCTGCGTGGTGCTCACTTCTGCTCCCCCCTGACCGAGCGGCGGACCAGCGCGAAGTTGATCAGCGCGAAGCTGATGATCATCATGAAGAGGAGCCAGGACATCGCGGAGCCGTAGCCGTACTCGGCGTTGCCGGTGAAGGTCTGCTCGTAGATGTACATGGCCAGGGTCTGGAACTCGTGGTCGGCGCCGCCGCGAATCAGCCCGAAGCCGTACATCAGGGGCTCGGTGAAGATCTGGAAGCCACCGATGGNGGAGATGATGACCGTGAACAGGATCGTCGGCCGGATCAGCGGCACCGTGATCTGCCAGAACTGCCGCCAGGCGGAGGCGCCGTCCAGCGAGGCCGACTCGTACAGGTCCTTCGGGATGGCCTGCATGGCGCCGAGGTAGATCAGGGCGTTGTAGCCGGTCCACCGCCAGTCGACCATGACGGCGATGGCGAACCAGGAGGCGTAGCGGTTGTCCCGCCAGGCGATCGGGTCGATACCGACGGTGCCGAGCAGCCAGTTCACCAGGCCGTACCGGTCCGCGAAGATCAGCGCGAAGATGATGCCGACCGCGGCCACCGAGGTGATGTTCGGGATCACGACGCCCATCCGCAGCAGCGTGCGGGCCCGCATCTGCCGGTTCAGCAGGTTGGCGAGGATCAGCGCCGCGATCAGCTGCGGCACCGTGCTGAGCACGAAGATGCCGACGGTGTTGTACGCCGCGTTCCAGAACTGCGAGTCCTGCAGCAGCACCCGGTAGTTCTCCAGGCCGACGAACTCCTTGGTGCCGCTGAGCAGCTCGTAGTCGAACAGCGAGACGTAGACGGTGTAGAGGACCGGGAAGAGGCCGAAGACCCCGAAGAGGATGAAGAACGGCGCTACGTAGAGGTACGGGGAGTACTTGAGGTCCCAGCGGCCGAGGCGGTACGACCGCTGGCGGCGCGCGGCGCGGGTCGGCGGCGGGGCGGCGTGCCGGGGGCGGGTGCCGACAGCAGAAGTCATTGCGGGTCCTTCCGGAGAAGAGAGGCGGCGGAGACCTCGCGGCGGCGCCCACACCCGGCGGGTGTGGGCGCCGCCGCCGGTCCGCGGGCCCCTGGCCCACGGACCGGCAGGTCACCGGCGACTCAGCTGGTCGCCTTCTTGGCCTCGTCCATCGCCTTCTTCCAGGCTTCTTCCGAGCTCAGCTGACCACGCTCGGCCGCCTGCATCTGCGGCTCGACGATGGTCTCCCAGACCTGCTGGTGCTTGGCCCCGAGGAAGACCGGCTTCATGTTCTTGACGCTGTCACCGAAGATCTTGCCGGTGGGGGCGCCGCTGAAGTAGTCGCTCGTCTTGTTCTTGAACTCCGGGTCCTCCAGGCCGGGGATGCTCGACGGCATGGCACCGGCCTCCTTGAAGGCCGCCAGGNGGCCCTCCTTGCTGGTCAGGAACTTGGCCAGCTCGTAGGCCTCCTTCGGGTGCTTCGACTGCGCCGGGANGGCCAGGTACGAGCCGCCCCAGTTGCCGCCGCCACCCGGGATCGTGGCGATGTCCCACTTGCCGGCGTTGGCCGGGCCGGACCGCTGGGCGATGACGCCCTCGGTCATCCAGGCCGGGCAGGGGATGGTGGCGAACGCCGAGTTCTTGAAGGCGGCGTCCCAGTCGGCGCTCCACCGCTGGGCCTTGGCGGTCAGCCCCTCGGCGGCCATCTGCAGACCCATGTCCCAGGCCTTGCGGACGACCGGGTTGGTGTCACCGATGAACTTGTTGTCCTTGTCGAAGAAGAAGACCTCGGAGTTCTGCATGACGTACGGCTGCATCAGGCTGGTCCCGCTGTCCAGCCAGGCCGCCTTGACCTTGCCGCTGGCCTTGAACTGCCGGCCCAGCTCGATGTAGTCCTCCCAGGTCTTGATCCGGTTGGAGACCTCCTCCCGGTCGGTCGGCAGGCCGGCCTGCTCGAACAGGTCCTTGCGGTAGCACATCGCCAGGCCACCGACGTCGGTGCCCAGTGCGATCAGCTTCTTCCCGTCCGGGGTCAGGGCGTTGTTCCACTTCCACTCCGGGAAGTTGCTCTTCAGCTCACCGGCGCCCAGGTCGAGGAGGTTGACGAACTTGTCGTGGTTCTGCACGTACTGCAGCAGCACGCCCTCCTCGAGGCCGACCACGTCGCCGGCGCCGCTGCCCGCCGCGAGCCACTGCACCAGCTTGGGCTGGAAGTCGCGCAGCTCACCCATCTTCTGGTGCTCCACCTTGATGTTCGGGTGGGCCGCCTCGAAGTCCTTGATGGCCTGGTCGTAGCCGAAGTTCTGGAAGGTCTGGATGACCAGCTTGATCTGNCCGCCCTCGCCGCCCTCGTCGTCATCGCTCTTGCTGCACGCCGNGCTGCCCAGGGCCACGCCCGTGGCAAGCGCGGCGACCGCGACGGTGCGGAGCCGACGCCTGATGACGCTCATCCCTGACCCCTCTCAGGTCGGTAACTCATGTTGTGGTGGTTCCGTGTGTGTCGACGCGCGCGTGATGCGCCAGTTCGTCCAGGTGTTCGGTTGTCAAGGTGTGACAGGTGGCATCGGTCGTGCCGGTGTCCCCCCCTCGCCCGTCGGCGGCCTTCGCGAACGGTGGTCCGCAGGCCGTCGGCGGTGCGGTTCTCACGCCGCCGACATCGCGTGTGGTTTTGGCCACACATCACCGGGAGCGCTCCCATGAGATTGCCGGGGGGNTTCCGGAGTGTCAATGGCCCAGTGGGAGCGTTCCCATTTCGTTACCGTCGGCGTCCGGTCACTCACCGCAAAGCGGGCGCTTATCGGTGAGGTAACGAACGCACCGTCCGGCGGCCGGGCACGGGCGACGNGTGTCCGGAACGACCCCGCCCGCCCCATCGGGCGGGCGCCCGCGCGTCGACCATGACGTCGCCGCCGGGCCCCGCCGGCCCGCGTGGAAGGTGGCGGTCAGGGTGTCGTGGGCAGGCGGGCCGGGGTGGCCCGGACGTAGCGGAGCAGCAGCGTGTCCCCGGCGGCCAGGACGTGCCGGAGCGCCATGTCGCGCGGCGGGCTCTGCGGCCCGGCGGTGATCCGTCCGGCGCCCGGCCCGGTCAGCATCGGTGCCACGGTCAGACACAGCTCGTCGACCAGGTCGGCGGCGGTGAGTGAGCCGAACAGGTGGGGCCCGCCCTCGCAGAGCACCTGTCCGTGGCCGCGGCGCCGCAGTTCGGCCAGTCCGACGACCGGATCGACCCGGTCATCGCCGCACCGCACCAGGTCGGCGACGGCGGCGAGGCCGGGTGGCGCGACGGCCCGGCGGTGGGTGAGCACCACCGGCCGCACCGGCGCGTCGGCGAAGACGGCCGAGGTCGGGTCGAGGTTCAGCGACCGGGAGACCACGACCAGCGTCGGGTGGTCGGGCAGGCCCAGTTCGCGACGCCAGGCCCGGCGACGCTCGTCGAGCCGGAGCGCCCGGTAGCCCTCGTGGCGCAACGTTCCCGCGCCCACCAGGAGCGCGTCGCAGAGCATCCGCAGCAGGCCGAAGACCCGCTTGTCCGGTCCGTCCGGCCCGCCGGAGAGGCCCGCGGAGTACCCGTCGAGTTCCACCGCGCCGTCGATGCTGGTGACGAAGTTCATCCGGAGCCACGGCCGGGTGGCCCGTGGATAGAGCCGGACCAGCGCCTCGTCGTCCAGTGGGCCGGTGTGAGGCTGGGGCCAGAGACGACTTATCGGGACATTATTGGTCATTCGCCCGCTGGACCGGTGACCGGAGGTACGGGTGGGGAGGTACGGTGCTGGCAGTCGCACCAGTTGCGGCCCCGGCAGTGGTCGTGCCGCGCCTCTCGGCATGCTCGGCAGATCATGCCGGTAAGCCTAAGCCGGGAGGGTGGGAGAGCGTGCCACGACGGATCTTCCAACTCAGGGTCTCGCTGGTCGACGTCACACCACCGGTGTGGCGGCGGGTACTGGTGCCGGGTGGCTACACCCTGGACCGCGTGCACCGGGTGTTCCAGTGCGCACTGGGCTGGCAGAACTGTCACCTGCACTCGTTCGACATCGACGGGGTGCAGTACGGCGAGCCGGATCCCGACGACGAGTCGACGTTTCGGGACGAGTTGGACATTCGGCTGGACGCGGTGGTCGCCAAGGGCTCGCGCTTCCGTTACACCTACGACTTCGGCGACTGGTGGGAACACGACGTCGTCGTGGAGGACGTCTTCGGCGCCGACCCCGACGAGCGGTACCCGTCCTGTACCGCCGGCGCGGGGGCCTGTCCCCCGGAGGATGTCGGGGGACCGCAGGGCTACCGCCGGTTCCTGGCCGCGCTGGCCGATCCGGAGCACCCGGAGCACGAGTCGATGCGGAGCTGGATCGGACGCCCGTTCGACCCGGCGTGCTTCGACGTCGGTCGGGCGAGCACGCTGGTCCGCCGGATGAGCTGAGCCGACCCGGGGATCGGCCGGGCCGGGATGGTCGCGCGACGCCGCACGGCTCGGGCGGTGCCCCTCGGGCCGGACACACCGACGTGCGACCCGCTCGCCGCCGCGTCGCGTGGCGCGCTGTCGTACCGGTGAGGCAGGATGCCACTCGTGTGTCGTGACCAGATCTCCGCCCTGACCAGGTGCCGACCGTCGGCGAGGCGCGCGGACCCGAGCGAGCGGGCCGCCACGTGGGACGAGCTCCGCGCGGCGAGGGGGCACCACCGGTGACCGGCGTCGAACCGGACTCCCCCGACGCCGCCGTGGGTCGCGTGCTCGGCACCGCCGACGCCACCCCACTGCAGTTCTGGACCGCGGTCACCCCCGGCGCCTACCTCCAGCTCGACGACGTGGTGGTGACCCGGCGCGAGCTGCCGGACCGGGAGCCGGTCACCATCGCCGGGGTGGTCACCCAGGTCCGGGCCCGGCACGAGGGCGCGCAGTTCGACTCGGACGTCTTCGCCATCGCCGACGGCACGCTGCCCGCCCTGGTGCAGGAGGCGGCCGAGATCACCACCACCCGGGTGGACCCGGAGCTCTACGTGCCACCCGCCCCCGGCGCCCCGGTCTACCGGGCCGAGGGCGACGCCCGGTCGGCCGCGCTGCACTTCGACCGGATGGAGCGGAAGGTGCCGATGGGGATCGGCCGGGACGGCGTGCCGGTCTACCTGAACGCCGACTTCCTGGACGGCACCCGCGGCGCGCACGTCTCGATCTCCGGCATCTCCGGGGTGGCGACCAAGACCAGCTTCGCCACCTTCCTGCTCTACTCCGTCTTCCGGTCCGGGGTGCTCGGCGCCGACACCGTCAACGCCAAGGCGCTGATCTTCAACGTCAAGGGCGAGGACCTGCTCTTCCTCGACCACCCGAACAGCCGGCTCGACGCCACGACCGTCGAGACGTACGCGAGGCTCGGGCTGCCGGTCGGGGCCTTCCCGGACGTCCGGGTCTACGCCCCGCCCCGTGCCGGTGACTCCTCCGGCACCCCGGACGTGCGCAGCCGGCTCACCGGGGNCGACAGCTTCTACTGGACTCTCGCCGAGTTCTGCGCCGACCGGCTGCTGCCGTACGTCTTCGCCGACGCCGACGACGAACGCCAGCAGTACACGATGGTGGTGCACTCGGTCACCGCCCGCCTGGCCCGGTACGCCCAGCCGGCCGACGGCGGGGTGAGCATCGACGGTACGCGGCTCCACTCCTATCCCGACCTGGTCGACTTTCTCGTCGAGCGGCTCACCGACGAGGAGACCCGTGCCGACTGGGCCGGCAGCGCGATCAACACNGGCACCGTCAACGCCTTCGCCCGACGGCTCATCGGCAGCAAGCGGGACCTGGCGGGGCTGATCCGCGGCGACCTCGCCACCCGCCGGCCGCACCGGGTCAACACCGCAGAGAGCGCCCAGGTCACCGTGGTCGACCTGCACAACCTGCCGGACCGGGCGCAGCGGTTCGTGGTCGGGGTGACGCTGAAGAGCGAGTTCGAGCGCAAGGAGAAGGCCGGCACCGCCAAACCGCTGCTCTTCGTCGTCCTCGACGAGCTGAACAAGTACGCCCCCCGCGAGGGCTCCTCCCCGATCAAGGAGGTGCTGCTCGACATCGCCGAGCGGGGGCGCTCGCTCGGGGTGATCCTGATCGGGGCGCAGCAGACCGCGAGCGAGGTGGAGCGACGGATCGTGACGAACTCGGCGATCCGGGTGGTCGGCCGGCTCGACCCGGCCGAGGCCTCCCGGCCGGAGTACGGCTTCCTCCCCGCCGCCCAGCGGCAGCGGGCGCTGCTGGCCCGGCCCGGCACGATGTTCGTCAACCAGCCCGACATCCCGGTCCCGCTCTGCCTGGACTTCCCGTTCCCGGCCTGGGCGACCCGGAGCTCGGAGGCCGGGGCTGCCCCGTCGGCGACGCTCCGCTCGATCACCCAGGCCGCCGACCCGTTCGCGGTGGTCGGCTCCCGGTCCGGGACGCTCGCCGACGACGACATCCCCTTCTGAGCCATCTGGCCCCCTGACCCTGTTGACCTCCGGAGCTTCGAGGGACGGCGTGTGAAGATCCTCCACACCTCCGACTGGCACGTCGGGAAGGTCCTCAAGGGACAGTCCCGGATCGGCGAGCAGCGGGACGTCCTCGCCCAGGTGGTCGAGATCGCCCAGGCCGAGTCCCCGGACCTGGTCATCGTCGCCGGGGACCTCTACGACACCGCCGCACCCGCCCCGGAGGCGACCCGGCTGGTCACCCGGGCGCTCTCCGCGCTGCGCCGCACCGGCGCCGAGGTGGTGGCGATCGGCGGCAACCACGACAACGGCCCGGCCCTGGACGCGCTCCGGCCGTGGGCCGAGGCGGCCGGGGTGACGTTGCGGGGCAGCGTCCGGGACAGACCCGACGACCACGTGCTGGACGGCACCACCGCCGCCGGGGAACGGTGGCGACTGGTCGCGCTGCCGTTCCTGTCCCAGCGGTACGCGGTCCGCGCCGTCGAGATGTACGAGCTGACCGCCGCCGAGGCGGTGCAGACGTACGCCGACCACGTCGNGCGGCTGCTGGGCCGGCTCGCCGAGAGCTTCGACCACGCCGACCGGGTCAACCTGGTCACCGCCCACCTCACCGTGGCCGGAGCCCGCTGCGGCGGCGGCGAGCGGGAGGCGCACACGGTGCTCAACTACGCGGTGCCGGCNACGGTGTTCCCGAGCAACGCGCACTACGTCGCCCTCGGGCACCTGCACCGGGCACAGGCCGTCCCCGGCCCGTGCCCGATCCGCTACAGCGGAAGCCCGCTGGCGGTCGACTTCGGCGAGGAGGAGAACAGTCCGTCGGTCACGGTCGTCGAGGTGGGCACCCACACCGCCGCCACCGTGCGGGAGGTGCCGATCACCGCCGGCACGCCGCTGCGGACCGTCCGGGGCACCCTGGCGGAGCTGGCCGAACTGGCCGACGACACCGCGTGGTTGCGGGTCTACGTGCGGGAGACGCCCCGCGCCGGACTGCGCGAACAGGTGCAGGACCTCCTTCCCCGGGCGTTGGAGGTCCGCATCGACCCGGAGCTGCTGCCGAAGGCGGGGACGGCCCGGGCCGCGCGGCGCACCGGCCGCTCGCCCCGGGAACTCTTCGCCGACTACCTGGCCAGCCACGGGCACGCCGACGACGGGGTCCGGGAGTTGTTCGACGAGCTCTACGAGGAGGCGACGAGGTAGTGCGTCCGCTCCGCCTCGACCTGGCCGGCTTCACCGTCTTCCGGGACGCCACCACCGTCGACTTCACCGACGCCGACTTCTTCGCCCTGGTCGGCCCGACCGGCTCCGGCAAGTCGAGCGTCCTCGACGCGATGTGCTTCGCCCTGTACGGCACCGTGCCCCGCTGGAGCAGCGCCCGGGGNCTGGCCAACGCCCTCGCCCCGTCGGCCGCCGAGGCCCGGGTCCGGCTGGTCTTCGAGTCGGCCGGCGCCCGGTACGTCGCCACCCGGGTGGTCCGGCGGGACAGCCGGGGCACGGTGAAGACCAGCAACGCCGGGTTGCAGCTGATGCCGGCGGGCTTCGACGTGACCCGACTCGACACCGGGCTGACCCCGGACGACCTCGGTGAGGTGGTCGCCGGCACGCCGGCCGAGATGGACGAGGCGGTGCTGGAGGCGGTGGGACTGCCGTACGAGCAGTTCACCAGCTGCGTGCTGTTGCCGCAGGGGCAGTTCGCCGACTTCCTGCACGCCAGACCGGCCGTCCGGCAACAGATCCTGGTCAACCTGCTCGGGCTCGGCGTCTACGAGGAGATCCAGAAACGGGCCACCGCCCGGGCCGGGCGGGCCGAGGCGGCGCTGGAGGCTGTCGACCGGATGCTCGACGGGCTCACCGGGATCGACGACGCGGCCCTGGCGGCGGCCCAGGAGCGGGTCGCCGCGATGACCGCACTGGCCGCCGAGGTCGACGCCGCCGTCCCGGAACTGCACCGGGCCAGGGCGGCCGCGGCCGAGGCCGAGGCCGCCCTGGACGCCCTGGACGCCGAGCTCGCCGAGCTGACGGCGGTCCGGCCGCCGGCCGACCTGGACGCGGTCGCCACGACGCTGGACCGGGCCCGCGCCGCCGCGGACGAGGCCGACGCGGCGGTGGCCCTCGCCGAGGAGCGTGAGGAGAAGCTGCGGGGGGAACTCGCCGGCGCCGGCGACCCGGCGGCGCTGCGGCTGCTCCAGCAGCAGCACGCGGAACGGGACCGGCTCGCCGGAGAGGCGAGCGCGCTGGCCGAGGCGGTGGCCGAGGCGGAACGCCAGCACCGGGCCGCGGTGACGGCCGTGGAGGCGGCCCGGGCCGACGCCGAGCGGGCCGCCCAACAGCTGGAGGCGGCGCGGACGGCGTACCAGGAGGCGCAGGCCGCCGACCGGGCCGCCGCCCTCCGCGCCCACCTGCACCCCGGCGCCACCTGCCCGGTCTGCGCGCAGCCGGTGACCGAGGTACCGGCGCTTCCCGCCGGCTCGGCGGTTCCCGCCGCCGAGGCCGCCGGCAGGGCCGCGCGCGCCGCCGCCGACGCCGCGAACCGGGTGCTCACCGAACGGGAGCGGGCCGCGCGTGACCTGGAACGCACCCTGGACACCGCGCGGGCCCGGCACGACCAGCTCACGGTACGCCTGGCCGAGCTGGACGCCGCGCTGGCCGACTCGCCCGGGCCGGCCGCCCTGCGACGGGAGCTCGAACGCGTCGCGGCGCTGCGCCGCGACCTGGAGGCGGCCGGCGACGCGGTCCGGACCGCCCGGGAGGCGGCCCGCCGGGCCCGCGCCGGGGTGGCGGCCGCCGAGGAGCGGCGCCGGGACCTCTGGCGGGCCTTCGACGGGGTGCGGGACGCGGTCGCCCGGTTCGGACCACCGGCCGTCGACCGGGACGACGTCGCCGCCGCCTGGGCGGCACTGGTTGCCTGGGCGGGCCGGGCCGCCGACGAGCGCCGGGCGGGCCGGCCCGCCGCCGTCGCGGCGGTCGAGGCGGCNCACGCCGAGACCGCGGCGGTCGCGGCCCGGATCGGNGCNCTCTTCACCGCCGCCGGGCTCGCCGCGCCGGCCGGCGACGACGACCCGGTCCGACTGGCGGCAGTCGCGCGGGAGCGGGCGGAGGCGGAGCACCGCCGGCTCGTCGAGCGCCGCGAGCAGGCTCGGGAGCTGACCGCGCAGCGCGCCGACCACGAGCGCGCGGCGCGGGTGGCCCGGACACTCGCCGGGCACCTGCGGGCCAACAACTTCGAGCGGTGGCTGCTCGCCGAGGCGCTGGATCTGCTGGTCGACGGCGCCTCGCGGATCCTGCGCGAACTCACCGGCGGGCAGTACGACCTCGGCCACGACAAGGGNGAGTTCTTCGTCGTCGACCACCACGACGCCGGCCTGCGCCGCAACGTCCGGACGCTGTCGGGCGGGGAGACCTTCCAGGCGTCGCTGGCCCTGGCCCTGGCGCTGTCGGAGCAGCTCGCCGGNATGTCGACCACCGCCGCCAGCCTGGAGTCGATCATGCTCGACGAGGGGTTCGGCAGCCTCGACGCCGCCACGCTCGACACCGTCGCCGCCACCCTGGAGAACCTGGCCGCCCGGGGCGACCGCATGGTCGGGGTGGTGACCCACGTCCCGGCCCTCGCCGAACGGATCCCGGTGCGGTTCGAGGTCCGCAAGGACGCCCGCGGCGCCCACATCGAGCGGGTCGGCCGGTGAACACCGTTCCCGTCCCGCCGTCCGGGCGCCCCCGGGTCCACGTCGACGCCTGGGATCCGGCGTACGGGGCGTCGTTCGAGGCGGCACCGGGCCCGGCGGCGCCGAGCAGTGCCCAGGTCGACGCCGCGGTGGAGCTGCCGCCGGAGCGGTGGCGACCGCTGGACACGCCGGAGGGGGTCGAGCCGCCGCCCGTCGTCCTGCTGGTCGACGGGGTCCGCCGGATCGACGCCAGTCTCTGGATCGAGGAGCCGGACGGCACGTCGTACCCGGGGCTCGCCGCGTCGTACGCCGCCGGGGTGGTCCGGTGCGACCTGCGCCGGCGCACCGCGGAGCTGGTGCGGGCGGAGGTCGAACGCGGACTCTTCACCGCCAGCCCGTCGGCCGAGGACATCCGCGCCGGCCAGATCCGGTACGCCGTACACCGGGTGGACGGCACCGGCGAGCCGAGCAGGCTGCAGGCCGCGGTCCAGGGGCCGCTGACCGCGCTGGAGGNCAGGGTGTCCGGGGCGGCCCGCACCGACGGCGACCTGCTGGTGGTGGACGGCCCGCTGCACAACCGGCGGCAGCTGCCCCGGGCACTCGGCTACGTCAAGACCCAGCAGCGCCAGTACCTCGACGGCCGGCTGAACGCGGTGGTGACCGGGTTGGGCGTCCGGCAACGCACCCCGGTCTTCCGGCTCGGCACCGCCTGGGGCAACTACTCGTGGTACCTGCGGCTGCCCGGGCCGGGCCGGGGACCGTGGGCCGGGATCGTCCGGGTGGAGTGCTCGGCCGAGCTGGCCGAGCGGGAGGCGGTCACGCTCGCCGNCCTGTCCCTGGTGACGCTGCCCCGGTTCGCCTCCATCGCGTACAAGGACCCCCGGGCACCGCAGAACCTGGTCCCGATCGCCGGGCTGGAGCGCCGGCTGCGGGCCCGGCTCGGCGACGGCCGGTTGCTGCACCGCGCGCTGACGCTGCACAGCCACCGGCGGTGAGGCGCCCGCCGACCGGACCGGGCCCCGCGCGGTGCCGGCCGGAACCGCCCGGGGCCGGCGGTCACGAACCCGCCGAGAAGGTGCCTTTCCGTACACTGTGCCGATGGGGCGGAGGCGGCGTACGGGTGTGGTCGCGGCGCGGGTCGACAGCGGTCTGGCCGAGCTGTCGCCCGACCCGGACCGGCCGCACTCCTACACCCTGCTGGTCGACGGGGCGCCGCAGTCGCACGTCGACCTCACCGACCCGACCCACCTGGAGTTCGAGTACGTCCGCCGGATGGCGATCGTCCTCGACCTCGCGGCGCCGGCCGGGAAGCCGCTGCGGGTGCTGCACCTGGGCGGCGGCGCGTTGACCCTGCCCCGGTACGTCGCGGCGACCCGNCCCGGCTCGACGCAGCGGGTGGTCGAGGTCGACGCGGCCCTGGTCGAGCTGGTCCGCCGGGAGCTGCCCTGGCCGGCCGACCCCNGGCTNCGGGTNCGGGTGGGCGACGCCCGCCAGGTCCTGGCCACCTGCCACGACGCCGCGTACGACCTGATCGTGGCGGACGTCTTCGCCGGCGCCCGCACGCCCGCGCACCTGACCTCGGTGGAGTTCGCCGCGGAGGCGGCCCGGGTGCTCCGGCCGGACGGCCGCTACCTGGTGAACATCGCCGACGGCCCACCGCTGCGTCATGCCCGGGCCCAGGTCGCCACGGTGCGGTCCGTGCTGCCGGAGGGCTGCCTCATCGCCGACTCGGCGGTACTGCGTGGCCGCCGGTACGGCAACCTGGTGTTGGTCGCCGGCCGGACCGCACCGCCGGTCGCGGAACTGACCCGGCGTGCCGCGGGGGACTGGTTTCCGGGCCGGGTGTTGTACGGCGCCGAACTCGACCGTTTCGTGGGCGGGGCACGGGTGGTCGACGACGCCACGGCCCGGCCGTCGGCTCCGCCGCCCGGGCTGGTGCGACGCTGATCCGGCCGCTCGTCGTGTCGGCCGGGGCGCGGCGGTTCCGCCCCGCGCGGGCGGGCCTCCCCCGAGTGCGGTCACGCCCGCGTCGCGGGCCCTCTCCGAATCCTTCCGGTCCGCCGTTGATCCGTCCCGGGTCGGATTCCGTACCGCTGGGTGGTACGTCCGCCCGCCGGCCGGCGACGGTCGCTGGTGGACGCGGTCGACATGGAGGGTGTGGGCGTGATGCAGGTGGTAGCCGGAGGGTGGCACAGCGACCGGGTCCTGCCGGGACGGATGTGCGCCACCGCGCCACGCCGGTCGGTCCGGCACCGGAAGGGTCTCGACGCGCGGACCGTGGACCGGAATGATGAACCGGTGACGTCGCGACCGGCTGCCGGCCGCCACCACGCGGTACCCGCCGAGACCCGGCACTCCGACGAGCTCATCCGGCTGCTGTACGAGCAGCACGCCAAGCCCCTGCTGATGTTCGTGCTCCGGCTGACCGGTGGGGACCGCCAACGTGCCGAGGACGTGGTGCAGGAGACCCTGCTGCGCGCCTGGCGTAACGCGGACCGGCTCGGCAGCGGCGACCACGCGTCCCTGCGCCCCTGGCTGGTCACCGTCGCCCGCCGGATCGTCATCGACGACCACCGCAGCGAGCAGGCCCGACCGACCGAGACCTACGACCGCGACCTGGACGGGTTCTCCGAATCGGACGCCACCGAACGGATACTGCGGACGATGACGGTGACGGACGCGCTGCGGACGTTGAGCCGGGCACACCGGGAGGTGCTGGTGGCAACGTACTTCCAGGGGCGTACGGTGCCGGAGGCCGCGGCCGAGCTGGGACTGCCGCTGGGCACCGCCAAGTCCCGGGTCTACTACGCGCTCCGCGCGCTGCGTGCCGCCCTTCAGGAGCGGGGGGTGACCGAGTGACCGGGGAGGCGCACCGGGACGTCGCGTCGTACGCGCTCGGCGTGCTGGACGAGCGGGACACCGCCCGCTTCGAGGAACACCTGGCGGCCTGCCCGTCCTGCGCCGCCGAACTGGAGTCGTTCCTGCCGGTGGTGGCCGCGCTGTCCGACGTGGACGGAAGCGACCTCGCCTGGGTCGAGCGGTCCGACGCGGAGGGCGGTCTTCTCGACCGGGTGCTGGCCGCGGTCGGCGAGGACCGACGCCGCGCCCGCAACCGCCGGCTCTACACGCTCGCGGCCGGGGTCGTGCTGTTGGCGATGCTGACCGGGCTGGGGTTCGCCGTCGGCACCCGGATGGGCGACCCCGGGCCGACCACGCGACCACCGGGCGTCAGCGCCGCCTCGCCCGACCCCTGGGGCGGTGGCCAGCCGGGGCCGGGTGGCAGCCCGGCGCCCGAGGGGGAACGGTTCCGCGTCGACGACGCGGCCTCCGGGATCCACGCCGAGTTCCTGGTGGAGGCGCGACCGTTCGGCACCCGGATCTCCGCGGTGCTGGGCAACCTCACCGGGCCGCGGGTGTGCCGCCTGGTGATCGTGCCCGAGTCGGGGCCGGCCGAGGCGGTCTCAAGCTGGTCGGTGCCGCCCGCCGGGTACGGCACCCCCGCCCAGCCGCAGCCGCTGACACTCCAGGCCGCCACCGCCGTCCCCCGCGACAGCATCCGGCAGGTGCAGGTGCAGCAGATCGGCGACGACGGCGCCGCCACGCCGCTGCTGACCGTGTCGATCTGATCCGGCGGCCCACCGGGACACCCCGGACCGGAACGCGACGTCGCCGGTACGCCGTACCNCACGTACCTCGACGGAACGGAACGTGTCGCGGTAATCACGAATCGGCTGACCGTCCTCACCGAATGGGTCTGACCACGCCNGTCTNCTCACGCTCTCCGACAAATCGGCGTGGCGTTCTCATCCTAATCCACNAACGGTNGCCGGAACAGCGTTCGCGCGCGAATTGCGCGCGGTACGCCTGACCGGTGGCGTGGCGACGCCGGCGCTCGTCGTCGGCCCCGCCGCGGGAACACCCCACACCGACGCCGGGCGCCCACCGGGGCGGGCGGCAGGCGCACGCCCGGCTCCCGGCGCCGGGTCGAAAATAAAATCCCCTTTAAGTCGACCCTAAATAATTCCTATCTCGACTACGGCGGTTTGACTCCCCAGCAACGCGATCCGTAGGTTTTTCGCAGCGTTGTCCGTCGATTCCGGAAAGGCGGGAGGATGGCGCCGGGGTCAGGTCGTCGGATGACGACCGCGACCGTCACCGACGTCGCCGTCGGTCGGTCGACCGACCCGCCGGTCGCCCCGGGACGGTGGTCCGGCCGGGTTCCCGACCCGTCGGTCGGCGCACCGACCCGCGCCGGCCCCCGATCGGCGGACGCCTCTCGTCTCGTCCCGGTCGGCGGTCCTTGCCGCCGTCGGCCCGCCCGCCAGGTCCGGCCGAACCGACCGCACGCCTCCGACCCTCCTCAGAAAGAGGTGGCACCCCGTGAAGGACAGCCCCGTCCGTTCCTCGCGACGGCGCTCGAACCGTCCCCCGCGCANCAAGCGCCTGATCGCCGCGTTGGCCACGCTCGGCGTCTTCGGCTCGATCGTCGCCGTCACCCAGGTCTCCAGTGCCGGCACGTGGCGCCGCCCGGCGAAGGCCAGACCGTGCCCCACGGCGAGCACGCCCGCCACCGCGTCGCCGGTCACGAGCGCGGGTGGCGGAACGGGTCCCGCCGCAGCCGCCCCGGACCCCGGCCCCACGCCGGCGGCGACCGCCACGGACCCCGGCACCGCGGCCCGCCCGGCCACCCGGTCCTATCACGACCACGGGGCGATCCAGCACCCCGGCGACGGACAGCAGCCGGGCACGCTGAGCCAGCGGAGCCGGGGCGGCCTGCCCGGCAACGCCACCTGCACACCCGGCCCGGGTACGTCGTCACCGTCCACACCGGGCGATCCGGCCGCGCTCGAACCGCTCGGGGTGGACTGCTCCGGCAGCAGCCTGCCGCCCCACGACGGCTTCCAGAACGGCCAGCGCTGCGTCGGCACCGCGTTCGGCGAGGTGGGTGCCCCCGAGGACAACCCGTCGCTGCTGATCGTGTCCGCGCCGCGGACGGTACGCCGCAACCAGCAGTTCACGTTGCGGGTCAGTACCCGCAACCTGGTCCGCGACCGGTTCCTGCCGGCCGCGCAGGGCGGCTACTACCGGGAGAGTTCGTTCCTCAACGAACAGGGCATCGTCCGGGGCCACTTCCACACGGCCTGCCGGATGCTGACCGACAGCCGCAGCGCGCCCGACCCGGCGCCGGCCCCGGCCTTCTTCGTCGCGACCGAGGACGGCCGGGGTGGTGTCCGGCCGGACACGGTGACGGTGACCGTGCCGGGCCTCACCCAGCGGGGTGTGGCACAGTGCGCGGTCTGGGCCGGCGACGGCTCGCACCGGGTGCCGATGATGGCCCGCGCCAACCAGATACCGGCGTTCGACGTGGTCCGGATCATCGTCCGGTGACCCGGTCGGCCCGGCGGACCGGTCGGATCCGCCGGGCCGACCGGGTCGGTGTGCCGGGGGCGACGGCTCCGGAACGCGGTGGCGGCCTTCCGGTGCCGTCGGCATCCCCGCCGGCCCGCCGTGGTCACGACGTGGCAGAGTGGCCGGGTGACCGGAACGGAACCGACGGCGCGACGGGTGTTGCACCCACCGGCCGGCTACCACCTGGCCGGCTCGCTGCGTCTGCTGGCGATGGGTGTGCACGACCCGTGTGCCCGGTTCGTCGNCGCGACCTTCTGGTGGGCGACCCGGACCCCGGTCGGGCCGGGGACGCTCGGGCTGCGCCGGGTCGGCGCGGACCTGGTCGCGGAGGGATACGGGCCGGGCGCCGAGTGGGTCGTCGAGCACGCCGACGCCGTGGCCGGGCTCCGCGACGACGTCACCGGATTCGCGGAGCTCGCCGCCAGGCACCCGGTCGTGGCGCGACTGGCCCGCGTCCATCGTGGTCTCCGGCTGCCGGCGACCGGCCGGCTCTTCCCCCGGCTGCTCCGGGCGATCCTCGAGCAGAAGGTGAGCGGCAGGGAGGCGTACCGGGCGTACGCGGCGACCGTCCGGCACCTCGGCCAACCGGCACCCGGCCCGGTACGCGGGCTCTGGACCCCGCCCGCCCCCGAGGTGGTCGCCGCCGCGCCGTACTGGATCTTCCACCCGTTCGGGGTGGAGCAGCGGCGCGCCGAGACGCTGCGCCGGGCGGCTGCCGAGGCGGGCCGGCTGGAACGCTGTGGCGACGCGGCGGAGGCGACCCGCCGGATGACCGCGATCGCCGGGATCGGCCGGTGGACCGCGGCGGAGGTGGTCCGGACGGTCTTCGGCGACCCGGACGCGGTGAGTGTCGGCGACCACAACGTCCCCAACACCGTGGCCTGGGCGCTCGCCGGGGAGGTACGCGGCGACGACGCCCGGATGTTGGAACTGCTGGAGCCCTTCCGGGGGCACCGCGGTCGGGTGTGCGTGCTGTTGCAGGCCGGCGGCCTGTACGCCCCCCGGTTCGGCCCNCGGATGCCGCTACGCTCCTTCGCCCGGTACTGATCCGCCNCGACCGCCGCCCGCGGCATCCGAGGGGTTCTCGCCGCCGCCTGTCGTGCCGCCGGCGGCTGCGCGACGATGGTGGCATGTCGAACACCACAGGCGGCGGCAGGTACGTGAGCCCGGACGGGGAGTTCACCCGCGACCAGCGTTACATCGCGACCCGGATCACCGCGGACGGCCGGGACGGCTATCCGGTGGAGCCGGGCCGGTACCGGCTGGTGGTGAGCCGCGCCTGTCCCTGGGCGAACCGGGCGATGATCGTCCGGCGGCTGCTCGGTCTTGAGGACGTGCTCTCCATGGCGGTCGCCGGGCCGACCCACGACGCCCGGAGCTGGACCTTCGACCTCGATCCGGGCGGGCGGGACCCGGTGCTGGGCATCGAGCGCCTGCAGGAGGCCTACTTCGCCCGCTTCCCCGGCTACGACCGGGGGATCACCGTCCCGGCGATCGTCGACGTACCGACCGGGCAGGTGGTGACGAACGACTACGCCCAGATCACGCTGGACTTCTCCCTACAGTGGCGGGCCTACCACCGGCCCGGCGCCCCCGACCTGTACCCGGAGCCGCTGCGGGCCGAGATCGACGAGATCAACGCGGTCGTCTTCGCGGACGTCAACAACGGTGTCTACCGGTGTGGCTTCGCCGGCACCCAGGAGGCGTACGCGGACGCGTACCACCGGCTCTTCGACCGGCTCGACTGGCTGTCCGAGCGTCTGAGCAGGCAGCGCTACCTGGTCGGCGACACCATCACCGAGGCCGACGTCCGGCTCTTCACCACCCTGGTCCGGTTCGACGCGGTCTACCACGGCCACTTCAAGTGCAACCGCCAGAAGCTGACCGAGATGCCGGTGCTGTGGGCCTACGCCCGGGACCTGTTCCAGACCCCCGGATTCGGGGACACGGTCGACTTCGTCCACATCAAGCGGCACTACTACGAGGTGCACCGGGACATCAACCCGACCGGGATCGTTCCGCTCGGCCCGGACCTGTCCGGGTGGCTGGAGCCGCACGGCCGGGAGGCGCTCGGCGGCCGGCCGTTCGGGGACGGCACTCCCCCGCCCCCGCCGCGTCCGGAGGAGGTCGTCCCGCCCGGCCACACCCCGCTTCCCGATCCCCGTACCGCCTGACGGGTCGGACGGCGTCGGCGCCGCGCACCGCCACCACCGCCGAGTGGTCCGGCGGGATTCATGCCCACATTCGTGTGATCCGTGCCCACTCGTCTCTCAAACCGCATAATGCACACAGGTCGCCGGCTATCGGGCTGGAGCGACATTGATGAGCGAAAGGCACGAATGTGAAGCTCACCTTCATCCGCAAGACAGCACAGTCACAGGTCAACAACTGCCCGTCGCTGTACCGCACCGACCGTGGCACCTTCGTCGTGCAGGGGTGGCGGGTCTCCGNCCCCGAGGCACTCGCGCAGCTCGACATCCCGCCGCACGAGACCGCGGTGGAGGTGCCGGAGGACGTCCTGGCGGAGATCGCGAAGACCCTGTAGCGGTCGGCGGTCCTGTGACACCACGGCCGATCGGCTCACCGGTACGCGGGCGGCGTCACCCGGGGTGGTGAGCCGATCGACCGCCAGAGGCTGATCCCCCGACGGGGGACACCGCGCGGGGCGACGGTTCGGGCGGGTCGGCCGGGGCCGCAAGCCCCGCCACGCCCGACGCCCGCGGGCGGGAGAAGCGGGGCCGGGCGGGCGGCCGGGGCCGGGACGGGTCACCGCGCCCGGACGCCGCCGGCGACCCACCGGACGGACGCCGGTCTGGTTGACTGGCGGGGTGAAGCTGCCGATCAACCCGCCGGTCGAGCCGATGCTGGCGCACAGCGTCCCGGAGATCCCCGTCGCCGAGGGGATGACCTACGAGCCGAAGTGGGACGGCTTCCGCTGCATCGTCTTCCGGGACGGCGACGAGGTCGAGCTGGCCAGTCGGGGCGGCAAGACCCTCACGCGCTACTTTCCCGAGGTCGTCGCCCAGGCCCGCGCGCAACTGCCGGACCGCTGTGCCGTCGACGGCGAGCTGGTCGTGATCCGCCGGGACGACCCCGGCGGGCAGTCCCCGGCTCGACTTCGACCTGCTGAGCCAGCGCATCCATCCGGCCGCCTCCCGGGTGGCCGTGCTGGCCGAGGCCACCCCGGCCGACTTCGTCGCCTTCGACCTGCTCGCCCTCGGCGACGAGGCGCTGCTCGACCAGCCGTACGCGCGGCGGCGGGCCCGGCTCGTCGAGGTGCTCGGCACGGCCGTGCCACCGGTACACGTCACCCAGACCACGAACGACCCGGTGACCGCCCGCCGCTGGTTCGAGATCTTCGAGGGAGCGGGGCTGGACGGACTGGTCGCCAAGCCGGCCGGGATGCCGTACAGGCCGGGGAAGCGGCTCATGTTCAAGGTCAAGCACGCCCGCACCGCGGACGTGGTGGTGGCGGGGTTCCGCTGGCACACCTCCGGCCCGGTGGTCGGCTCGCTGTTGCTCGGGCTCTACGACGACGCGGGCACCCTGCACCACGTCGGCGTGTCCGCGTCGTTCTCCGCCAGACGGCGTCGGGAGTTGCTGGACGAGGTGGCGCCGTACCGGGGCGGGGACGTGGCCGCGACACACCCGTGGCTGTCCGGCGACCACGCCGCGGGACAGCGGTTACCGGGCGCGCCGAGCCGATGGACGGGCACCAGGAACCTGGCGTGGGAACCACTCCGCCCCGAACTGGTCGCCGAGGTCGGCTACGACGCGATGGAGGGAGGCCGCTTCCGGCACACCGCGCGGTTCGTCCGGTGGCGGCCCGACCGCCATCCCCGCTCCTGCACGTACGACCAGCTCGACCGCCCGGTCCGCTTCGACGTCGACCAGGTCCTGCGCGGTGACCCGGCGGCCACCACCTGAGCAACCGCCCCACCGCCCGGCCGCCGTGGGCCGTCGGCGGTCCCGTCCGCCCCACCCCGGGCCGCGTCCCGTCCCGGGTTCCCGACCGGTGCCCCCGGGCACGTCCCGGCGCGTAACCTGGCATCGGAGAAGATCACGGAGGATTCCCCCTTGTCCCGCACGCGTCCTCGCCGACCGTCCCTGGCCGGCCTCGTCGCCACCGTCCTGCTCGTCTCGGGGTGCACCCTGCCCGTCTTCGACCGGGACACCCCCGGTCGGCGCGACGAGGCGGCGCCGACCGAGGTCGGTGCCGTCGACTGGAAACCCTGCCCGGAGGNGCCGCGCAGACTCGTCGGACGGGGCGCGCCGAACATGCGGTACGACTGCGCCACCATCGCCGTACCCGAGGACTGGAACACCGCCGGCGACACGGACGGCGGCAGACTGGAGATCGCCCTGCTGCGCGTCCGCTCCACCAGGCAGCGGGACCGGATCGGCTCGCTGCTGGTCAACCCGGGCGGGCCAGGCGGATCGGGCATCGACTCCGCCGTCTACCTCTCGTTCGGCGCGTCGTTCGGCGGGCTGTCCGACGAGGTGACCCGGCGGTTCGACATCGTCGGCTTCGACCCGCGCGGCGTCTCCCGGTCCTCCCCGGTCAAGTGCATCTCGGACGCCGACCTGGACGCCGCCTTCGGCTACGAGCCGGACCCGAGGAGCCAGACCGCCTTCGACGGCCTCGTCGCGCTGAACCGGCGCATCGGTGAGACCTGCGGTGAGAGGTACGGCGACCGGCTGCGNCTCTTCTCGACCGAGCAGGCGGCCCGGGACCTGGACGCGATCCGGGTGGCGGTCGGCGACGAGAAGCTCACCTACCTCGGCTACTCCTACGGCACGCTGCTCGGGGCGACGTACGCGCACCTCTTCCCGCGCAACGTCCGGGCGCTCGTCCTCGACGGTGCGGTCGACCCGGAACAGGACATGGTCGCCGGCTCGGAGAGCCAGGCCAGGGGATTCGAACGGGCGTTCGACAACTTCGCACGGTGGTGCGCCCGGACGCCGGACCGGTGCCCGATCGCCCCGGACGCCCGTGCGGCGGTGACGGAGGCGATGGAGCGGGCCCGGGTGTCGCCCGTCCGCGGGGCGGACGGGCGGAGGGCGACCGCCGGCTGGATCTTCTACGCGGTCGTCTCCTCGCTCTACGAGGAGGTCGGCTGGCAGAGGCTCGCCGCCGCGGTGCAGTCGCTGCGGGCCGGCGACCCGAAGGGGATCTTCGAACTGGCCGACAACTACGCCCAGCGGGACGAGAAGGGCAGGTACAGCAACCTCTTCGACGCCAACCTGGCGGTGAACTGCGCCGACGACGACACCCGGCCCGGCCTGGACCGGATCCGCGAGCTGCAGTCCCGGTGGCGTACGAGGTACCCGCTCTTCGGCGCACCGCTCGCGGTCGGGATGCTCGGCTGCGAGTTCTGGCCCGGCCAGCGGGACCCGTACCCGACCGGACCGGCGGTCGGCGCGCCGCCGATCCTCGTGGTCGGGACCACCGGTGACCCGGCGACGCCGTACGAGCACACGGCGAAGCTGGCCGGGTTGCTCGGTGTCGGCCGGGTGCTGACCTGGCAGGGCGAGGGGCACACCGCGTACCCGCAGACGCCGTGCATCACCAGGGCGGTCGACGCGTACCTCGTCGACCTCGCGGTACCGGCGGAGGGCACCACCTGCCCGGCGCGCTGACGACGGGGGCGGCCGCTCCCGGCCGCCGCCCCGGCCGGTTGTGCCAGGCTGGCAGGGTGACCGACCTGATCTTTCGAACCGCACGCCGGGCCGACGTGCCGGCGATCGTGGCGATGCCGCGCGACGACGAGACCAGCCGGGCCCGGGAGGCACGGGACCCGGCGGGCGAGGAGGTNGACGCCCACCGCTTCTACGCGTCGCTCGGCTTCCAGGCCACCCACGAGGGCATGAAGCTCGTCCTCCGAACGGCAGGCCACCGGGCCGCCACCGGGGCGACGGGGACGCGGTACGCCGGGCGTCCGGCCGGTACGCGCCCCGCGCGGACGCGGGACCTCACCTGGCGCGGTCGCGGTCCCGGGACGGCTGCACCCGCTTCGGTTCGCCCGGCATCTTCGGGTGGTCGGGTGGGTACGGCAGGTCTCCGCCCCGCCCGTCCCGGTCGTCCTGGTCGGCCCACTCCAACAGCGGGGTGATGTCCCACGGCGCGTCGTCGATCCCGGCGTGCGGATCGCCGATGCGGGCCAGGCGCTCCGGCACGGTCCGCAGGTCGAAGTCGTCCGGCTCGACGTCCGGCAGCTCGTCCCAGGTGACCGGGGNGGAGACGGTGGCTCTCGGGTTGGCCCGCAGCGAGTAGGCACAGGCGATGGTCCGGTCCCGGGCCATCTGGTTGTAGTCCAGAAACACCCGCTCGCCCCGTTCCTCCTTCCACCACGAGGTGGTGACCAGGTCGGGGCGGCGGCGTTCGACCCGGCGCGCGAGGGCGATCACGGCCCGGCGTACCTCGGTGAACGTCCAGCGGGGTGCGATCCGCAGGTAGACGTGCACNCCCCGGCCGCCGGACGTCTTGGGCCAACCGACCGCGCCCACCTCGTCGAGCAGCGCCCGCACCTCGCCCGCCGCCTCCACCGCGTCGGCGAAGTCGGTGCCCGGTTGCGGGTCGAGGTCGATGCGCAGCTCGTCCNGTCGGTCGACGTCGGTCCTGCGCACCGGCCACGGGTGGAAGACCACGGTCCCCAACTGGGCGGCCCAGGCGACGTGCGCGAGGTCGACCGGACAGAGCTCGTCGGCGCTGCGACCGCTCGGAAACCGGATCCTGGCGGTCTCGATCCACGGCGGGACGCCCCGCGCCGGCACCCGCTTCTGGTAGAACATCTCCCCCTCGATCCCCTCGGGGAAGCGCTGCAACGCCGTCGGACGGTGGCGCAGGGCCCGCATGATCCCGTCGCCGACCGCCAGGTAGTAGTCGAAGACGTCCTTCTTGGTGAAGCCCCGCCGGGGGAAGCAGATCCGGTCCGGGCTGCTCAGCCGCACGGTGCGTCCGGCCACCTCGACCTCGACGGGCTCCGCCCGNGCCCTACCACCACCAGCCATGGGCCGACCCTATGTCACCCCACGACGTCGGCCCGCCCGTTCGCGCCCGGCAGGCTGCCGTACCGGTGCGCCTGCCACAGCTGGCTGCCCAGCCCGCCCGTGCGCAGTCCCCGCACCAACGCCTGTCGCCAGGTCAGCCGGTACCCGGCCAGCACCGCAGGCGGCCCGGTGCCGCCGGCGGTCCGGTTCCGCCCGGCCTGGTGGCCGCCCGCACGTCCTGTCAACGATCCGACCGAAAACAGGTGATTACTTCCTGTTTCGTGGCAATCTCTGTCGGTGTTCGGGACGCGGACTCTTTTCGGATCCGGGACAACCTCGGATCCGGGACACGGAGTCGGGCCGCCTGGTTACCAGGTCGAAGATCGCCGCCGTACCGTGGTGGTATGGCTGCCGACGACAGGAGTCTCCCGCTCGACCAGGACAGCGGGTTGCCCGTCACCGAGGAGGAGTGGCGGGCCCGGCTCACGCCGGAGGAGTTCCGGGTGCTGCGCCAGGCCGGCACGGAACGCCCCTGGACCGGGGAGTACGTGAACACCAAGACCAGGGGCACGTACCACTGCCGGGCCTGCGGCGCGGCCCTGTTCTCCAGCGACACCAAGTTCGACTCACACTGCGGCTGGCCGAGCTTCGACCAGGCGCTGCCGGGTGCCGTCCGCTACCTGGAGGACCGCTCGTACGGCATGATCCGGACGGAGGTGCGCTGTGCGCGGTGCGACTCGCACCTCGGGCACCGGTTCGACGGCGAGGGGTACACCCCGACGAACGCCCGGTACTGCATCAACTCGATCAGCATGCGGCTGAAGCCCGCGTGACGTCCGCCGGTGCGTCGAGGGTCCCCGGCCGGCCCACCGGCAGACCGGTGTGAGGCCGGACGACCGGCAGACCCCGGCCGGGGGACGGACACCCGGGTGGTGTGCGGCCGCCCGACGACGCGCCCCAGTTTCACCGTTCCGGTTGCCCCGATACGCCCGAGGAGGCACGCTGGCGACAGATGTCATGAAACGGGGGGTTCGCGATGGGGACCTGCGAGGTCTGCGGCAACGACTACTGGATGACGTTCGAGGTCCGGACGGTGAGTGGCGACATCCACACCTTCGACTCCCTCGAATGCGCCGCCCACCGGCTCGCGCCGATCTGCGAGCACTGCGGGATCCGGATCCTCGGCCACGGCGTCGAGGTCGCCGGCCGGTTCTTCTGCGGCGCGCACTGCGCCCGAGAGGTCGAGGGCGAGCGCGGGGCGCAGATCCGGGACACGGTCGGCGCGCACCCGGCGTGACACCCCGTCCCGGCCCCGTCGTCGATCGCCGGTCACGCCTATGATCGCCGGCGTGCCCGCTCCCGCCCCGCCGACGCCCTCCTCGGGCCAGCTCGAGTTCCGGGTCGCCTCCTTCGCCGACCTCTCCGCCCGGACACTGCACGACCTGCTGCGGCTGCGGGTCGACGTCTTCGTGGTGGAGCAGGCGTGCGCGTACCCGGAGATCGACGGCCGGGACGTCGAGCCGGACACCCGCCACCTGTGGTTCGCCCGCGACGGCGTCCCCGTGGCGTACCTGCGCCTGCTCACCGAACCGGNCCCGACGGGGAAGCCGGGCGACGTGGTCCGGATCGGACGGGTCGTGGTGGCCCGGAACGCCCGGGGCGGCGGTCTCGCCGGACGCCTGATGAGCGAGGCGCTCACCATCGTCGGCAGCCGGCCGTGCGTCCTCGATGCCCAGTCCCACCTCGTGGGCTTCTACGCCCGCTTCGGCTTCGTCGCCACCGGACCGGAGTACGTCGAGGACGGCATCCCGCACGTACCGATGCGCCGCGACCCGGCCACCCCGGCACCCCGGCGGCCCGACGCCTGACCGACGAGGGCGCGCCGGCCGACGGCGCCGGCTCGGACACGCCCCTCGGGCGCCGGCCGACGGCGACCCGTGCTACGGCAGGGCGGCGACCAGGTCGCCGATCGCCCGACGCCGGCCGGTGAAGAACGGCACCTCCTCACGTACGTGCCGGCGGGCCCGCGCGGCGCGCAGCTCACGCATCAGGTCGACGATCCGGTGCAGTTCGTCGGCCTCGAAGGCGAGCAGCCACTCGTAGTCACCGAGGGCGAACGAGGCCACCGTGTTCGCCCGCACGTCCGGGTAGCCCCGGGCCATCCTGCCGTGCTCGGCCAGCAGCTCCCGGCGCTCCGCCTCGGGCAGCAGGTACCACTCGTACGAGCGGACGAACGGGTAGACGCAGAGATAGGACCGGGGGTTCTCGCCCGCCAGGAAGGCCGGGATGTGGCTCTTGTTGAACTCGGCCGGTCGGTGCAGACCGAGCTGGGACCAGACCGGTGCCAGGTACCGGCCGAGACCCGTCCGCCGCAGCCGCCCGTACGCGTCCTGGAGCACGTCGCTGGACGGCGCGTGCCACCAGATCATCAGGTCGGCGTCGGCGCGCAGCCCGGAGACGTCGTAGCTACCCCGCACCACCACGTCCTTGCCGGCCAGCTCCGCGAAGAGCGCCTCGACCTCGGTGGCGAGGCCGTCCCGGGCCTCCGGCAGCGGCCCGGTGGCCCGGAACACCGACCACATGGTGTACCGGATGGTCTCGTTCAGCTCCCGAATCCGGGCCGCGTTGGTCTGCTCCTGGTTCTGTTCCTCGCTCATGGTCCGGTTGCTCCCCATACCTTGACGATGTCCTCCGCCGCGGTCTCGCCGGAGCGGACACAGAGCGGGATGCCCACCCCGTCGTAGCCGGCGCCGGCCAGCGCGAGGGNCGGGTACGCATCCCGCAACGCCGCCCGGGCGGCGGCAACCCGGTCCAGGTGACCGGGGCCGTACTGGGGCAGGGCCGCGCCCCACCGCTGCACGTGGGTGGCGACCGGTTCGGGCAGGGGGATCCCGCCGTTGGCCCCCGCCACCAGGTCGGTCAGTTCCCGGTGGGCGGTGGCGACCAGCTCGTCGTCGGTCCGCTGCAGCAGGTGCTCCTCGCCGTACCGGCCGATCGAGACGCGCAGCAACACGACGCCGTCCGGCCGGCGCAGGTGCGGCCACTTGGTGGTGACGAACGTCGCCGCCTTGACCAGGGTTCCCTCCGTGGCGGGCACCAGGAANCCGGAGAGGTCCTCCGGCAACNCCTCGGCGGCCCGGGCCGGCAGGGCGAGGCTGACCAGCGCCACGCTGGCGTAGTCGAGCCGGCCGACCAGCGCGCCGACNGCGACGTCGACCCCGGCCAGCAGCCGGGCCGCCGGGCGGGCCGGCAGCGCCAGCACGACGGCGTCCGCCTCGACCAGTTCCGGGNCGCGGGTCGGGCCGACGACCAGCCGCCAGCCGCCGGGGACCGGGACCAGGTCCCGCACCGGCGCGTTCAACCGGATCTCCGCACCGCTCGCCTCGGCGGCGGCCGCGACCAGCCGGCTCACCCCGCCGGCCACGGTCGCGAAGACCGGTCCGCCCGGTGACCGCGCTGCCGCCGCCTGCGCCGCCCGGACCGCGCCCACCAGTGTCGACTCGGTCCGTGCCGCCCTGGCCAACGCCGGCATGGTGGTGGCCAGGGAGAGTTGGTCGGCGCGTCCCGCGTAGACGCCGCCCAGCATCGGGTCGACGAGCCGGTCGACCACGTCGGCGCCGAACCGGCGCCGGACCAGGTCGCCGACGGTGACGTCCTCGTCCGGACCGAGCAACGGCCGGCCGTCGTCGCGGTCCCGCTCCGGCTCCGGCCGGGCGACCGTCGCGACGGCGTCCAGGTCGCCGGGCACGCCGACCAGGGTGCCCGGGGGGACCGGGCGCAGCTGCCCGTCGATCGCCAGCGCCGCCCTGCCGGTGGCCGGGTGCACCAACGCGTCACCGAGCCCGACCCGGCGGGCCAGGGCGACCGCGGCGGAGTCCCCGCCGGCCGGGTCGCGGACCAGGAACGCCTCGGCGCCGAACTCGATCGTCGAGCCGGCGAGGGAGCCGGTCCGAAGCTTGCCACCGAGGACGTCGGACTGTTCGTACACCGTGATCCGGGTCCCGGCGGGGAGCCGGTCGCGAAGCCGGACCGCGGCGGCCAGTCCCGCGATCCCACCGCCGACCACGGCGACCCGTCCGCCCGGGCGTGTCCCGTCGTCCGATGCCCGGTTCCCGGCCCGCTCGCTCCGTTCGCTCACGCCTGCCGCCTTTCCCCGATCAGCCCGCGGACGCCTCGTGCACCAGGGCGACCACCCGGGTCAGCACGTCGGGGTCGGTCTCCGGGAGTACCCCGTGACCCAGGTTGAANACGTGGCCCGGGGCGGCCCGCCCTTCGGCGAGGACCCGCCGTACCTCCGCCTCGACAACCGGCCACGGCGCGAGAAGCACCGCCGGGTCCAGGTTGCCCTGCACCGCCCTGTCCGGTCCGATCCGCACGGTCGCCACGTCGAGCGGGGTACGCCAGTCGACCCCGACGACGTCCGCCCCGGCCTCGCCGAACGCGCCGAGCAGCTCCGCGGTGCCGACCCCGAAGTGGATGCGGGGCACGCCCGTGTCGGCCAGACCCCCGAGCACGGCCGCCGAGTGCGGCAGCACGAAACGGCGGTAGTCGGCCTCGGAGAGCGTCCCCGCCCAGGAGTCGAAGAGCTGCACCGCGGCGACGCCCGCGGCGACCTGCACCCGGAGGAAGGCGAGCGTGATCTCGGCCAGGCGGGCGAGCAGCGCGTGCCAGACCTCGGGCGCGCCGTGCATCAGGGCCTTGGTCCGGGTGTGGTTGCGCGACGGTCCACCCTCGATCAGATAGCTGGCCAGGGTGAAGGGGGCCCCGGCGAAACCGATCAGCGGGGTGGCGCCGAGCTCGGCGACGAGCAGACGGACCGCCTCGTCCACGAAGGACACGTCCCCGGGGTCGATCCGCCGGATCCGGGCCACGTCCTCGATGGTCCGCACCGGCTCCGCCACCACCGGTCCGGTACCGGGCACGATCTCCAGGTCCACCCCGGCCGCCGCCACCGGTACGACGATGTCACTGAACAGGATCGCCGCGTCGACACCGTGCCGACGGACCGGCTGAAGGGTGATCTCGGCGACCAGCTCCGGTCGGCGGCAGGACTCCAGCATGCCGATACCGCGTCGCACCGCGCGGTACTCCGGCAGCGACCGGCCCGCCTGGCGCATGAACCAGACCGGGGTGTACGGCACCGGTTCGCGCCGGCAGGCCCGGATCAGGGGTGAACAGGCCGGTCCGGAACGGACCGGATCCTCGCCCGGGGCGGCGTTGCCTGTCGTGGTGCTCATCGGCGCCATCGTGCCACGCACCCGCGGCACGACGACACGCGGCGCCGGGATTTGTGGCCCGGCCCGCCCCGTCCGGCCGCCGCCGTCCGCGCCCGCGGTCCCGGCGCGCGCCCGCCCACGGCCGGCCGCACCGCCCCGCCGGCCCGGCGGGCGCCACGTGACGTGCCGGCGCGGCGCTCCGGTGCCCCGGGCACGATCGGCTTAGGCTGCGGTCATGGCGCCCTCGATCGTCCAGCCGGAGACCTTCGCCCGCGCCGTGGCGGGGCTGCGCTCGGTGGTGCCGCGCGAGGAGATCGTCCTCGAGGAGGTCGGGGCCCCGCGACGACTCGCCCCGTACGCCTTCGCGCTCGGTGCCACCGTGTACCGCGACGGCGCGGAGGTGGCGATCGGACGGCTCATCCTGCTGCACGACCCCGCCGGACACGAGGCGTGGCAGGGAAACCTGCGCCTGGTCACCTACGTCACCGCCGAACTGGAGATCGACCTTGCCGCCGACCCGCTCCTCCCGGGCGTCGGCTGGACCTGGCTCNCCGACGCGCTCCACGCCCACGGGGCGGCGTACCGGGCGCTCGGTGGGACGGTCACCCAGACGATGTCCACCCGGTTCGGCGAACTCGCCGGGCCGCCCGCGGCCGGGGACGTCGAGATCCGGGCCTCCTGGACACCGGCCGACGACGACCTGCGGGCCCACCTGCAGGCCTGGTGCACCCTGCTGGCCTCCACCGCGGGGCTCCCGCCTCCCGGGGTGACCCTGCTTCCCCAGTCCCGCCCGGCCGGTGCGGCCTGACCCGTCCCGGTCCCGTGACCTGGTGTCGGGGCGCACCGGCCCGCCGCACCCGGCGGGTCCTCCCCCCGCGCGCCGTCGGGCTCGGATGTCCGTCTCATCCGTCACACCGGCCGACGGTTGGCAGTAGACTGGACTCGCCGGAGGTGGCTGCGGCGGCGTGATCCGGACGAAGACTAGGGTTGGCAGGTGACCGACGAACCACCCCTGCGCAGTCGGGCCACACCGCGCCGGGCAGGGGGCGAGCCACACAGCCGTCCTGCCTCCGTGCCGGTGTCCGAGACCCCGAGGCCCGACCCCACGCCCGGTGGGCCGGTGCCGCTGCTCACCCCGCGTGACGGCACCCCCGCCCCCGTCGAGACCCCGGCCGGCCTCGCCGAGGTCGTCGCCCGGTTCGCGGCCGGCACCGGTCCGGTGGCGATCGACGCCGAGCGTGCCTCCGGCTACCGCTACAGCCAGCGCGCCTACCTGGTGCAGCTGCGACGGGCCGGCGCCGGTACGGCGCTGATCGACCCACTTCCCCTGCCCGACCTGAGCGCCCTCGACGAGGCCATCGCCGACGCCGAGTGGGTGCTGCACGCGGCCAGCCAGGATCTCGCCTGCCTGGCCGAGGTGGGCCTGCGCCCGCGCCGGCTCTTCGACACCGAACTGGCGGCGCGACTCGCCGGATTCGAGCGGGTCGGCCTCGCCGCGCTGACCGAACAGCTCCTCGGCTACACCCTGGAGAAGCACCACTCCGCCGCCGACTGGTCCAGTCGGCCGCTGCCGGAGTCCTGGCTGACGTACGCCGCGCTGGACGTGGAACTGCTCGTCGAGCTGCGGGACGCGCTGGCGGTGGAGCTGGAACGCCAGGGCAAGACGACGTGGGCGGCGGAGGAGTTCGCCGCGCTCGTCGCCTCGGGTGCCCGGCCGCCGCGGCAACGTCCCGACCCGTGGCGGCGCACCTCGGGCATCCACCGGATCCGCGGCGCCCGGGCCCAGGCGCGGGTCCGGTCCCTCTGGTACGCCCGGGACGCGATCGCCGCCCGTCGTGACTCCGCCCCCGGCCGGGTACTTCCGGACTCCGCGATCATCGCCGCCGCCGAGCTGGATCCCCGGGACGAACGATCCCTGCTGGCCCTGCCCGGCTTCGGCGGCCGCTCCGTGCGGCGGCTGGCCCGGGTCTGGCTGGACGCGCTCGCCGAGGCCCGGCAGTTGCCCGAGGACGCGCTGCCCGTCGCTCCGACCGTCGAGGGTCCGCCGCCACCGCACCGGTGGGCGGAACGGGACCCGGCGGCGGCGGCCCGACTGGCCCGGTGTCGGGAGGTGGTGACCCGGATCGCCGCCGCGCACACCCTGCCGCCGGAGAACCTGATCACCCCGGACTCGGTCCGTCGGCTGGCCTGGCTCCCACCGGAGGAGATCACGCCGGAGACGGTCGCCGAGACGCTGCGCGGCTACGGTGCCCGGAACTGGCAGGTGGGGCTGATCGCCGAGGAACTGGCGAGAGCCCTGGCCGACCCGACCTGAGCGCCGAGCCCGACCCGGGCATCGAGCCCGGCCCGAGCACGGCGCCCGGCCCGACCCGAGCAGCGGGTCGGGCCGGCGGCACCCGGCTGGCGGGCCGGTGGCATCGAGGGTGGAGCAGCCTACGCGGACTCGACCGGGTCCGGGCCGAGCACCTCGGCGCGCCTGCGAGCCCACGCCAGCGAGTGCCGGATGCCGTCGGCCACGCTGAACTCCGGCTTCCAGTCGAGCAGGGTGCGGGCGCGGGCGCTGCGGGTGAACGAACCGGCGACGTCGCCCGGACGCGGCGGCGCCTCCCCGACCCGCAGCGGCCCGACGGCCTCGGTGAACGCGGCGACGAGTTCCCGCACGGTGGTCCCCTCCCCGGTGCCGAGATTGATCACCTCGACCGAACGGTCGCCGTCGGGGGGCAGGATCTCGTCGAACTTCAGCAGCGCCTGGACGTGGGCCCGGGCGAGGTCCCAGACGTGGATGTAGTCGCGGATGCCCGAGCCGTCCCGGGTCGGCCAGTCGGTCCCGGTGATGAAGAACACCTCACCGTTGTGGTAGGCGTCGATCATCTTGCCGAGGGCGTGGGTCGGACGGGCCGTCTGCAGCCCGGTCCGCAGCTGCGGGTCGGCGCCGATCGGGTTGAAGTAGCGCAGCGACAGCGCCCGCAGCGGGGTGGCCGCGGCGGCGTCGGCGAGAACCATCTCCATGACCGCCNTGGTCCGGGCGTACGGGCTGGTGGGCTCCAGCGGGGAGTCCTCGTCGACCGAGAAGTCCTCCCCGGTGCGGTAGATCGAGGCCGAGGAGCTGAAGACGTACCGCCGCACCCCGTTGCGGAGTACGTGGTCGATGAAGTCGATCGACTTGGCCACGTTCTCCCGGTAGTAGCGCAACGGCTCGGCGACCGACTCCGGCACCACGATCAGCGCCGCCGCGTGCACCACCGCGCTGATGTCCGGGTGCTCGGCGAAGATCCGGTCCAGCAGCGCCCCGTCGGCGATGTCCCCCTGGTAGAAGATGCGTCCCCGGGTGAACTCGATCCGCCCGGTGCTGAGGTTGTCCAGCACCACCGGCTCGATGCCGGCGTCCAGGCAGGCCGACGCCACCGTGCTGCCGATGAACCCGGCACCCCCCGCCACCAGTACCTTCACGCCTGATCCTTCCGCCCGGCCCACCGGCCGCTTGTCACGTTTCGCGGTCAACCTACCCGACCGCCCGACGACGCCACGCCGGGATGGTGTGGCCTGGACCACAGCGCCGGGTCGGGCCACCATAGTTACCGACTAGTAGCATCCGACGTACACGTCCGTGCCGGTGAGCTGTCGGTCCGCGGTGCCGCCCGGCGGTGCCGAGGCCGGACCTCGGTCGAGAAGGAGGCTCCAGTGCCCCGTGAAGTCCGGGACGTCGTCTTCGTCGACGGCGTCCGCACCCCGTTCGGAAAGGCGGGTGGGATGTACGCCCACACCCGCGCCGACGACCTGGTGATCCGCTGCATCCGCGAACTCATGCGACGCAACCCGCAACTGCCGCCGGAGCGCGTCGACGAGGTGGCCATCGCCGCCACCACCCAGATCGGCGACCAGGGCCTCACCCTCGGCCGGACCGCCGCCCTGCTCGCCGGGCTGCCGAAGACGGTGCCCGGCTACGCCATCGACCGGATGTGCGCCGGGGCGATGACCGCGGTCACCACCGTGGCCGGCGGGATCGCCATGGGCGCCTACGACGTGGCCATCGCCGGCGGCGTCGAGCACATGGGCCGGCACCCGATGGGCGAGGCCGTCGACCCGAACCCCCGGATCCTCGCCGAGAAGCTCGTCGACCCCTCCGCGCTGGTCATGGGCGCCACCGCGGAGAACCTGCACGACCGGCTGCCGCACATCACCAGGGAACGCGCCGACGCNTTCGCGCTCGCCTCCCAGGTCAAGACCGCCAAGGCGTACGCCAACGGCAAGCTCCAGCCCGACCTGGTGCCGGTCGCCACCCGGGACCCCGAGGCCGGATGGGGGCTGGCCACCGNCGACGAGGCGCCCCGCGACACCTCGATGGAGAAGCTCGCCACCCTGAAGACGCCGTTCCGGCCGCACGGCCGGATCACCGCCGGGAACGCGGCCGGGCTCAACGACGGGGCCACCGCCTGCCTGGTCGCCGCCGAGGAGGTGGCCCGGGAACTGGGGCTGCCGGTGGCGATGCGGCTGGTGTCGTACGCCTTCGCCGGTGTCGAGCCGGAGGTGATGGGCATGGGCCCGATCCCGTCGACCGAGAAGGCGCTGCGGCTCGCCGGCCTGACCATCGACGACATCGGCCTGTTCGAGCTGAACGAGGCGTTCGCCGTGCAGGTGCTGGCCTTCCTCGACCACTTCGGCATCGCCGACGACGACCCCCGGGTCAACCCCTGGGGCGGGGCGATCTCCGTCGGCCACCCGCTCGCCTCCTCCGGCGTACGGCTGATGACCCAGCTCGCCCGACAGTTCGCCGAGAAACCCGAGGTGCGCTACGGCATCACCGCGATGTGCATCGGCATCGGCATGGGCGGCACGGTGATCTGGGAGAACCCCAACTGGGAGGGTGCCAGGTGAGCACGAGCGACACCCCGGCCCCGCGGACCGAGCTTTGTGGACGGACGGTGACGAAGTGAGCCTGCGAAGCCCGAACGAGGTGGTGACCCGCGCGCTGCTGCGGCTGGTCGCCGTACCCGGCCTGGACCGGCCGGCCGCGCTGATCACCCTGGACAACGGTCATGACCACACCAGGCCGAACACCTTCGGTCCGGGCGGTCTGGCCAGCCTCGACACCGCGATCACCGAGGCGTTGGCCGCCGAGCCGGCGTTCGTCGCGGTCACCGGCAAGCCGTACGTCTTCTGCGTCGGTGCCGACCTGACCAGCCTGCCGCTGATCGCGGACCGCGACCAGGCCCGGGAGATCGGCCGGCTCGGGCACCGGGTCTTCGCCCGCCTGAGGGACAGCCCGGTGCCGACGTTCGCCTTCATCAACGGCGCGGCGATGGGCGGCGGCCTGGAGCTGGCGCTGCACTGCCACTACCGGACCCTCTCCAGCGGCGCCTCCGCGCTGGCGCTGCCCGAGGTGTCGCTCGGGCTGGTCCCTGCCTGGGGCGGTACCCAGCTGCTGCCGAACCTGATCGGCATCGCCGGCGCCGCCCAGGTGGTGATCCAGAACCCGCTCACCCAGAATCGGATGCTCACGCCGGCGCAGGCGGCCGAACTGGGCATCGCCGACCTGCTGCTGGAGCCGGCCGACTTCCTGGAGCGCTCGGTGGAGTGGGCCGCCGGGGTGGTCCGGGGCGACATCGAGGTGACCCGCCCCGAGGTCGACCGGGAGATGTGGGACGGGGTGATCTACTTCGCCCGGCAGATGCTCGACGACAAGCTGCACGGCGCGGCACCGGCCGCGTACCGGGCGTTGGAACTGCTGGCGTTGGCGAAGGACGCGGACTTCGCCACCGGCACCGCCGCCGAGGACGAGGCGCTGGCCGACCTGGTCTTCAGCCACGAGCTGCGCAGCGGCCTCTACACGTTCGACCTGGTGCAGCGCCGGGCCAAACGCCCGGTCGGGGCCCCGGACAAGGACCTGGCCCGCCCGGTGACCAAGGTCGGGGTCGTCGGCGCCGGCCTGATGGCCTCGCAGCTGGCGCTGCTCTTCGTCCGCCGGCTCAGGGTGCCGGTGGTACTGACCGNCCTGGACCAGGCCCGGGTGGACCGGGGCGTGGCGTACGTCCACGCCGAGATCGACAAGCTGGTCGGCAAGGGCCGGCTCACCGAGGGCGCCGCCGCCACGCTGCACGGGCTGGTCAGCGGCTCGGTCGACAAGTCCGTCTTCGCCGACGCCGACTTCGTCATCGAGGCGGTCTTCGAGGACCTCGCGGTCAAGAAGCAGGTCTGGGCGGAGCTGGAGAAGATCGTCTCGCCGGAGGCGGTGCTGGCCACCAACACCTCCTCGCTCTCGGTCACCGCCATGGCCGCCGATCTGGAGCACCCGGAGCGGGTGGTCGGCTTCCACTTCTTCAACCCGGTCGCGGTCCTGCCACTGCTGGAGATCGTCCGGGGCGAGCGGACCGACGACGCCNCCCTCGCCACCGCCTTCGCGGTCGGCCGGGAGCTGCGCAAGTCGTGCGTGCTGGTCGCCGACGCCCCGGCGTTCGTGGTGAACCGGATCCTCACCCGGTTCCTCGGGGAGATCCTCGCCGCCGTCGACGGCGGCACCCCGCTGGAGGNCGCCGACCGCTCGCTCGACCCGCTGGGGCTGCCGATGCGTCCGCTGGCGCTGCTGCAGCTCGTCGGGCCGGCGGTGGCCCACCACGTGGCACAGACCCTGCACGCCGCGTTCCCGGACCGGTTCGCGGTGAGCGACGCCCTGCGCCGGATCGTCGAGTCCGGCAGGCCGCTGCTGGTCGACGACGCGGTCAACCCCGAGGTGGCCGCGCTGCTCGAACCCGGAACCACCCCGCTGACCGCCGACGAGGTACGGCGCCGGGCCCTCGACGCGCTCGCCGAGGAGATCCGGATCATGCTCGACGAGGGTGTGGTCGCGGAGCCGCAGGACATCGACCTCTGCATGATCCTCGGCGCCGGCTGGCCCTCCCACCTGGGCGGGATCACGCCGTACCTGGACCGGACCGGCACCGCCGAACGGGTCACCGGCCGCCGCTTCCTCCCGCCGGGGGTCGCCACACTCCCCGCGTGACCCCCGGGGTCGCGGGGCCGGTGGTGTGCCGGCCCCGTGACCCCGGCCGGGCACGCCGCCACGCCGCGGCCGCGCCGGGCCGTCAGATCCGTGCCCTGGCCGCCTTCCGCGCGGACTTCGACCGGCGACCGGTGGAGCGGCCCGAGCCGGTGTGCCCGGCCCGGGAGCGGCGGCCGAGCTCGGCCTCCAGGGCGTCGAGCGCCGCGCGCAGCTCGCGCAGCCGCGCGTCCAGGTCGGAGGGCTCCCGCGGCTGACCCGGACCGGCCCGTCCGGGCACCGGCGCCCGAGCGGGCCGTGCCACGGTCGGGTCCGGACCGGCCGGTGCCCCGGGCGCGGGCGCCGGGACGGTGCCCGGCGGACGCGGGCGACGCTCCGGCCGCTCCGCCTGGTGGGCCTCCTCCAGGGCCTTCACCACGATGCCGACCAGCAGGTTCGTCAGCAGGTACGACGCCAGGACCACGTAGGAGCCGTAGTACAGGATGCTCCACTCGGAGACGGACCGACCCGCCTCCAGGGCGTCGGTGATGCCGTCCAGCGAGAGCAGCAGGAACAGGGTGAGCATCGCGCGGCCGACGGTTCCGTACTTCTCGGGGTAGACGTCACCGAAGGCCATCCAGCCCACCATGGCGTACAGGTAGATGGTCAGGGTCGCGACCAGCAGGAAACCGGCCAGCCCCGGCAGGCTGCGCAGCACACCGCCGATCACCACCCGCAGGCTGGGGAAGAGCCGTACGGCCCGGACGATCCGCGCCAGCCGGACCAGGCGCAGCAGGGTGATGCTCTCCCGTACGCCCGGCAGCAGCGGTGCACAGACGATCGCCAGGTCGAAGAGGTTCCAGGGGTCGCGGAGGAAGGTGCGCGGGGCGGTGAGGTGGGCGCCGAACCGCAGCGTCAGCTCGACCACGAGCAGGGCCAGGCAGGTGCGTTCGACGGCCAGCAGGACCACCCCGACATGGGCGACCACCCGGTCGTAGGTCTCGGCACCGAGCGTGAGCGCGTTGATGATGATCAGCGCGAACGAGACGGTGGTGAACCAGTCGGCCTCGACGATGCGGCCGCACCGGTCCGCCGCTCGCGCCCGGAGTCCTCGCCGTCGCCGGGACGGCCCCCCAGCCCTGTCGTCCACGCCGGCACTCTCCCCAGTGGATGGTCCTGTCGGCTGGCCAGCGTAGTTCGTGGTGGACGTCCCTCTCCGCCCGCACCGGCGGCGCGGGCGGAGAGGCGACTGGTCCGCTCCGTGCCGTCGCCACCGCCGCCCGAGGGCCGGGGGCCCGACGTGGCCGCACGTCCACGGCACGGTGCCCGACCGGACGTCGCGTCCGCGCTCAGCCGCCGGCCGCCGCCAGCTCGGCGGCGCCGCGCGCGACACAGAACTCGTTGCCCTCCGGGTCGGCCAGCACCACCCAGCCGGTGCCGTCCGGGCGCCGGTGGTCGGCGACCAGCGTCGCGCCGATGCCGAGCAGGCGCCCGACCTCGTCGTCCCGGGTCCGGTCGGTCGGCCGGAGACAGAGGTGCACGCGGTTCTTCACCGTCTTCGGCTCCGGCACCCGTTGGAAGTAGAGGTTCGGACCGCCGGCGTCCGGCGCCGGCAGCACCGCCTCCGGGTCACCCGGGTGGTCCTGCGGGTGTCGGGAGCGGCCGAGCACCTCCGCCCAGAACCCCGCCAGGGCGTAGGGGTCGGCGCAGTCGAAGCTGATGAGGTGGACGGACGAGGTCACGCTGATCCTCCGGATCGGGAACGTGCGCCTCGGGAAGACGTCAGCGGGACCGGTACCGAGGCGCGGGACGGGACAGGACGAACATCGACCGCACCTCCCTTCGCACTCCGGGCTGACGCGGGAGAGCATCACACGTCGAGCCCGGTCCGGCAAGCGAATTTCAACCAGACGACCAACCCCGGTGGCCGACCCCCGGCGGAACGCGGACAGCGACGCCCGGGGCGACCGGGCAACCACCGGCACGACGGGCGTCGTGGTGGCGCCACCGCGGACTCACCTGCTCTGCAGGTTGGCGACGTCGTAAGGTGCGCCCGCACCGGGCACGCCGACCGCCGCCGAGGCGGCGACCACCGGCGTGGTCTCGGCCGCCGGCAGGCGTACCGTCACCTCCAGCCCGCCGCCCTCCTGGGCGACCGCGCTGACCGTGCCGCCGTGCGCGTCGCAGACCGCGCGGACGATCGACAGGCCCAGCCCCGAACCNCGGGCGCCCGTCCGCTCCCGGCCTCCCCGGCGGAACGCCTCGAAGAGCCCCGGCACGTCCGCCGGGTCCACCTCGAAACCGGTGTTCCCCACCACCAGCCAGGCGTGCTCACCGTTGGACCCGGTCGACACCCAGATCCGGCCGTTCAGGTGGTTGTAGCGGACCGCGTTCTCGATGAGGTTGCCGGCCAGCCGTTCCAGCAGCCCGGGGTCACCGATCACCGGTGCCGGCGCCAGCGCCGTGTCGATCTGAAGTCGAAGCCGGGTCGCCTCGGCCCGGACCGCCGACAGCGCCGCGGCGACCCCGGTGGCGAGGTCGGCCGGGACCTTGCGGGCCAACCGCCGGCCCGCCTGAGCCTCGCTGCGGGCCAGCACCAGCAGCGCGTCGACCAGGTTGTTGGCCCGCTCGGAGGCCTCCCGCACCACCGTCGCCATCCGCCGGTACTCCGCCACGTCCGCCTCGTCGTCGGCCAGCGTCACGTCGATCTCGGTCCGCATCACCGCCAGCGGCGTACGCAGTTCGTGCGAGGCGTTGGCGACGAACCGCCGCTGTGCCTCGAACGCCTTGGCGATGCGGTCCAGCATCGCGTCGAAGGTGGCGGCCAGCTCGGCCACCTCGTCGTCGGCGCCCGAGTAGCGGATCCGCTGGTCCAGGGTGGCCTCACCCAGCCGCCGCGCCGTCGAGGTGACCTGCTGCAGTGGGCGCAGCGCCCGGCCGACCACCAGGTACGCCCCGGCGATCCCGACGATGCTGATCACCAGCAGCGCGGCCAGCCCCTTCACCAGCAGCTGCCAGGACTGGGCCCGGAGCAGCTGCTCCTGCCACTGTCTGGCGTCCAACCGCCGGCCGTCGGTCAGCTCGACGACCGTCCCCGGCGCCAGCTGGTCGGTGGGGCGCAGCGCGNCGCCGACCAGCAACCAGGCGAGCAGCAGCAGGATCACCCCGGCACCGACCAGCAGCACCCCGTTGAGCAGGGTCAGCCGCAGCCGCAGGGTCGGGCGGATCCAGGGCCGACGGCGGGTCAGATAGACGGTCATGCCCGGCTCCCACCGGCGTCGGCGGCGGAACCGCCCCGGCCGGAACCGCCCGGTTCGGAGACCCGGTAACCGGCGCCGACCACCGTCTCGATCAGCGGCGGATCGCCGAGCTTCTTGCGCAGCGTCATCACGGTCACCCGGACCGTCGTGGTGAACGGGTCCGTGTTGGCGTCCCAGACCCGTTCCAGGAGTTCCTCGCTGGAGACCACCGCACCCCGGGCCTTGAGCAGCTCCTCCAGCACCCCGAACTCCTTGCGCGTCAGGTCGACGACGACGCCGCCCCGGGTCGCCACCCGCCTGGCCGGGTCGACCACCAGGTCGGCGACGCGGAGCACCGGTGGCGTGGCCGGGGTGGCCCGGCGCCCGAGGGCCTGCACCCGGGCGACCAGTTCCTCGAAGGCGAACGGTTTCGGCAGGTAGTCGTCGGCACCGAGTTGCAGTCCCTCCACCCGGTCCGCGACGGTCCCGCTGGCGGTCAACATCAGTACCCGGGTGAGCNTCCCCGAGGCGGCCAGATCCGCACAGATCTGGTCACCGTGGATGCCGGGCAGGTCCCGGTCGAGAACCACCACGTCGTACCGGGTGACAAAGGCCATCTCGTGCCCGGTGGATCCGTCGTAGGCGACGTCCACCGCCATGCCCTTGCGGCGCAGTCCTCGCGCGATCGCGTCCGCCAGGTTGCGCTCGTCCTCCACCACCAGTACCCGCACCACGACCTCCCGCTCCCTCTTCCGACAACCTATCGGCGCGGGACAAGCCCGCAACCTGGGCTCACGGCCGCGCGGGCAGCGCCCACAGCCCGACGGAGGCGTCCACGCGCCGGCACCACAACCACCGCCCGGCGAGCCCACAGTCTCCGGAGACGCCCCGCACCACGGTCACCAGCCGGACCTGCCCGGCTGCCGGATCGAGCTCCGCCACCCGGGTGCGCCCGTGCGGGTCGGTCCGCACCCCGACGAACCGCGTCCCCGACCCGTCCGTCAGAAGCTCCCAGACGCCCAGTTCGGCGACGGGGCGGCCGGNGTCGGGGTCGAGGACGGCGAGCGCACCGGGCCGGCCGTGGTCGGCCGCGGCGCTGGCCACCAGCACCCCGCCGACGCGGTACAGGTTGACCCAGCGGCGGTCCGTCCAACGGGTGCGGCCGGTGTCGGGATCCCAGACCCGCACCCCGCCGTCGTCGCGGTAGCTGCAGAGGAAGGGCTCGCAGGACACCGGGCCCAGCTCGCGGTCGCCGATCGGCGCCGACCATCGGCGGTCCAGCTCCGGCAGCCCGTACGCGGTGACCGTTCCCGCCTCGTACGTGACGAACAGGTCACCGACGATCCCACCGGACCAGCGGGGATCGGGCCCCGCGCCGGGCGCCGGCAGCACACCCGCCCGGAGCAGGGCTCCGGTGGCGGCGTCCCGAATCTCCACCCGACCCGACGGCAGGACGACCAGCAGGGTCCGGGCCCGGTCCGCGGAGTCGGACCAGTGGTGGCGGCGGGCACCCGGCGGGCTCGACAACGACCAGCGGACCGCCCCGGAGGCCGGATCGAGCGCCACCAGGGTCGTCAGCGGATCATGGCCCGCCGCCGCGGCCCCCGGCCCCTCCGGCCCGGCGGTCCCGAGCAGCAGGTCGCCGGTGACGCTGACCGCCTCCAGCCGCCCCGACCGTTCCCAGCGCGGGGTCCCGCTCGTCACGTCCAACGCCCGCACCGTTACCGCACCGGACCGGTACGGCCGCGTCGTCAACAGCAGGGTCCCGTCCCGCACCGTCGAGGCGAGCACGTCCCCGTCGGGCAGCCGGATCCGCCACGCGGGGGCGAGCTCGGCGTCGCCGGGCGGACCGCTCGGGAGCCGGTAGGCGGTCAACTCCTGCCCCACGTCGCCGGGCCCGAGCGGGTCGGTGACGAAGAGCCAGTCCCCGACCACGGCGACGGAGGCGCCGAGCCGGGCCGGCACGCCCAACTCCGGCAGCGGTCGTGGCAGGGGATCCCCGGCGGCGAGAAGCGTGAGCGAGCCGACCAGCACCGCCGCGAGAGCGGCCCGGCGCGCGTCCCGCCGGTGTCGCGCCGACCCGCCGCGGTACCCCCCGGGCGGGTCGGTATCCGGCCCGTTCCGGCCGGCGGGCACCCCGGGGCCGAGTTCACCCAGATCGATGACGGGCATCCGGCCTCTCCTCTCCGGCAACGTCGTCCCAGCCGGGCGGACCGCAGCGGGTGATGGCAAATCGGGCAACCGCCACCGGTACGATGGCGCCTCGTGGCAGTTCCGGTGGCGAAAGATTTTCCAGACGCCGAGGCCGACACGACCGACACCGGTCGACGCCGTCCCCGGCGCAGGTTGCGCCCCCCCGCGCGGGCCGACGTCCTGGCCATCGGAGCGTACGTCCTGGTGGGCATCTATGTCTGCGCCCACTACTGGGCCGACGTCAACCACCGGGTCTCGTCACACCTGCCCACCGACCACAGCTGGTTCGAGTGGCTGCTGTCGCACGGCGCCTACTCGGTGCGGCACCTGGAGAACCCGCTCTTCTCCACCCGGCAGAACGCGCCGGACGGCGTCAACATGATGGCCAACACCTCGGTGCTGGGGATCAGCATCCCGTTGGCGCCGCTGACGATGCTGTTCGGCCCGCAGGTGACGTACGCGCTGTATCTCGGTGGCGCGTTGGCGGCGACCGCCGCGACCTCCTACTGGATGCTCTCCCGCCACCTGGTCGCCTCCCGGGCGGCGGCCTTCGTCGGCGGCGCCTTCCTCGGCTTCGCGCCCGGCGTCATCCACCACGCCAACGGGCAGCCGAACTTCACCTCCAACTTCCTGCTGCCGGTCATCGTGGCCCGGGTGCTGCGGCTCGGCGAGCCGGGACGCTGGTTGCGCAACGGCGTGGTGCTCGGCCTGCTGGTGGCGTACCAGATCTTCATCAACGAGGAGATGCTGCTGCTCACCGCGCTGGCGTGCGCGGTGATCGTGCTGTTGCGCGCGGCCTTCCGCTGGTCGCGGACCCGGGCCGAACTCNGGACGTTCCTGCGCGCGCTCGGCGTCGGCGGCGGGCTGGCGCTGCTGCTGGCCGGCTATCCGATCTGGTACCAGTTCAACGGTCCGCAGTCCTACCGGGGCCTGCAGGGCGGGGTCTTCCACAGCTGGGGCGAGGACCTGAAGGCCTTCGTGACGTATCCCCGGGACAGCCTCGGCGGCACTCCGGAGGTGGAGCAGACCATCGGGCTGACCGAGCAGAACNCCTGGCTCGGCTGGCCGTTGGTGGGCCTGGCCGTGCTGGTCGCCGTGCTGCTCTGGCGGACCTCGCTGACCGCCCGGATCGCCAGCCTGGTCGGCGTTCTCTTCGCCGTCGCGTCGCTGGGCCCGCAGCTCCGCGTCGGCGGGCGGTTGACCGACGTCGAGGGCCCGTGGCACCTGCTGCCGGACGACCTGCCGCTGGTCGAGATGATGATGCCGACCCGGATGAGCCTGGTCACGGTCGGCGCGGTCGGCGTGCTCGTCGCNCTCGCCTGGGACGAGATCGCGAAGGCCCGGCCGGACGCCGCGCCACAGTCCGCGACGGGTGCCGGGCTCCACCGGCGGGTGCGGGTCCTGGCGTACGGCGCGGTGGTGCTCGCGCTGCTGCCGGTCGTCCCCCGCCCGCTGCCGGCCCAGCACGTGGACCCGCCGCCGCGGTTCATCACCTCGGGCGCGTGGCGGCCGTACGTGCCGGAGGGGCGCACCCTGGTGCCGGTACCGATTCCGAGCAACGTACACGGGCTCTCCACGCTGCGCTGGAGCGCGCTGACCGGGCATGAGTTCCCGATCCCGGCGGGCTACTTCATCGGCCCGGACGCCGAGGGCAACGGGGTGTTCGGCGCCCCGTCCCGCCCGACCAGTCTGCTGGTCTACCACACGATGGACCGGGGCGTGGCGCCGGCGATCACCGAGGAGCACCGGCGGCAGGCGGTCGAGGACCTGCGGTTCTGGCGGGCCTCCGTGGTGGTGCTCGGCGACCACCCGGCCGCGCCCGCGCTGCACGTGCTGCTGGCCGGGCTGCTCGGCCCCGGCCAGCGGGTCGACGACGTCTGGCTCTGGGACGTGCGCGACCTGGTGGGGTAGCCCCGGCACCCCGGCGGGTGTCACCCCAGGTGCCGGACGTCCCAGACCCAGGCACCGGAGATCTCCCGCCCCGGTCCGAGGAGCCGGTCGAGGGTCTCCTTGACCGGGGCGCCCCGATGCAGGCCGCCCTGCACCACGATCGCCGCCCGCCAGTACCGGAGATCCTCGACCGCCTGCCGTCGCTCGGCCTCGCCGATCGGCGGCACCTCGCCGGTGACCGCCACCCGGTCCAGCAGGATCGCGGTCGGCCGGTCGGGCGCCCCCCAGCGGCCCCGCGGGTCGTCCGGGCCGGCCGGCCCGATGAAGTACCCGCCGGGGGCGGTGAAGGCCAGCCCGGTGCGGGCCGACCAGTACATCCCGGCCGTCGCCTCCCCGCCGGTGGTCGGCGGCACCGGGACCAGGGTCCGGCCCGGCGGCACGTACTCCCGCCACTGCCCGCTCGCCACGAANTCCGGCACCGGCCAGACCGGTTTGGTCCGCAGCGGCGCCGGCGCCAGCGGCAGCAGCGCGGCGACNACCGCACCGGTCCAGAGCAGCCGGACCGGTACCCACCCGCCGGCGGGTACCGGTCCGGCCACCGCCGGCCGCCGGTACACCCGGTCGAGGGAGACCGCCAGCAGGATGGCGATGATCGGTACGCAGACCAGCGGGAACCGCGCGGGCACCGCCAGGTCGAGCAGCGGTAGGCCGTCGACCAGCCGGTACGGTCCGGGCACGCCGGTCGGTTTCCCGTTCAGCCGGATGTCACGTCCGAGCGACAGCGCGGCGAAGACCACCGCGCAGAGCGCCAGCGCCTTCACCATCGGCCGCCGCCACTGCCAGACCACGACGACCGCGCAGAGCACGATCAGGGCGAGTCCGAAGAAGGAGTTCTCCTCGGTCGGGTTCGGCGAGAGCAACCCGGGCACCGCGTCGAAGCCGGTGATCGACTGCCGGGCGGCGGCGGTGAACGACGCGAGGTCCAGGGTGTACGACGCGGGGTCGAAGGGCAGGCCGCGGTAGTGGCCGGGTCCGAAGAACTGGAACCAGAGCGGATAGCCGAGCAGCACCACCCCGGTCAGCGTTCCGACGCCGAGCCGGCCGAGGAAGGCCGGCGCCAGCCGCCGGGCCGACGCCGGCGCGGCCGCCGCGTAGCCGACGGTGAAGAGCCCGCAGGCCAGCACCAGGAAGACCAGCACCTCCTCGCCCAGGAAGACCTGGTAGGCCACGAGCAGGCCGAGCAGGACGCCGCGCCGGAGCACCCGGTCGGGACGGGGGTCGAAGACCACGGCCAGGATCGCCGGCACCAGGAACTGCGAGATCATGTGCAGGTGGCCGGTGGCCTGCGAGATCATGCCGGGCGCGTAGCCACAGAAGAGCCCGCCGACCACGGCGCCGACCCGGACGACGCCGAGCCGGCGGGAGAGGAACAGGTACCACGCGGTGGCGGTGCCGGCGAGGGAGAGGACCACGGCGAGCAGGTACGCCACCCGCGAGCCGAAGAGCACCGTCACCGGAGTCAGCGGTACGCCGAGCCCCAGCACCGAGGTGTTCGCCATCAGGTTGATCCCGTCCGGGGCGTTCAGCGCGGTGCTGTAGAGCGGGTTCTCCCACGAGGTGACCGCCCGTGCGGCACGGGCGAGCATCCACTCGAAGAGCATCGTGTCGTTGTCCGCGTACGTCATCCGGTCGGGGTGCCGCCACAGTTCTCCGGTGACGTAGCCGGCGACGGCGAGGTAGAGCAGGACCACCGCGGCGTCCGGCCACGGTCGGCGCCACCGGAGCCGGTCTGACAGCCGGATGGCACGACCGGACGCCCCGCGCGGCACCGCGTCGGGTGGGGCCGCGGCGTCGGGCGCGGCCGGGTGGGACGGACCCGCCCCGCTCACCCGACGGTGCGGCTGGTCAGGGGCCGCACGTCCCACAGCCACACGTCGTCGACCCGCTGCGCCGGTCCGACGAGCTGGTCCACGGTGCGGCGCAGCGCCTCGACGTTCTCCTGGTCGACCGGCAGGACCAGGATCGCCGCCCGCCACCAGCGCAGCTCGTCCAGGCTCCGGCGGCGCTGGCGGTCGGTCAGGGTGACCGGCCGGCCGGTGGTCGAGACCCGGTCCAGCAGGGCGCTGAGGCCGCTCGGTCGCCCGCCGAACCGGCCCGGATCACCGCTGTTGCCGTTGCGCGGCGCCAGGAAGTAGCCACCCGGGATCCGGAAGTCCAGGTTGGTGGCGGCGGCCCAGCGCATCCCGTGGGTGTGCCCCATGGCGGGGATCGGCACCGGCACCAGGGTCTGGTCGTCCGCCACGTACGGTCGCCACTGGCCGGAGGTGATGAAGCGCGGTACCGGCGGTCGGCTCACCTCACGCAGTGGCAGCGGAAAGATCGGCAGCAGCGCGATGACGAGTGCGGTCACCACGACCGTCCGCACCGTACGGCGGTCGGCGATCTCCAGCGCCCAGGCCCGGTCGGTGGCCAGGGCGAGCAGCACTCCGATCACGACGGTGGTGATCAGGCCGAACCGGGTCGGCACCACCGCGTCCAGCAGCGGCGCCTTGACCAGGATGTCCCACGGCCCCCAGTAGGCGCCCCGGTTCCACCAGGAGATCCGCTCGCCGAGGGAGAGGATCGCGAAGATCAGGCCGGTCGCGGCGAGCGCCCGGATGATCACCTCCCGGCGGAGCCAGACCACGATGGCCACGGTCAGCAGCGCGAGGCTCCAACCGAAGAAGGCGTTCTCCTCCGAGTAGTTGGGGGCCAGGTCCAGGTTCGCCCGCTCGTTGCCGCCGAGGGTGGTGGAGCCGGGGGCGAAGAAGGCGGCGATGTCGTTGCCGTAGTCCCGGACCGCGTCGCTGAGCCCGTGGTACGCCTGCCTTCCCGCGAACTGCACGGTGAGCGGGTACGCGAGCAGCGCCCCGGCCAGCACGGCGCAGACCGCGAGCCCGCCGAGGAGCGGCCGCCACGCCGTCCGCCACCGCCCCGGCTGCTGCACCAGGACGGCGAGGAGGAAGACCCCGCAGGCCAGGGCGGTGAAGAGCAGGATCTCCTCGTTGATGAAGGCCTGGTACGTCACCAGCAGNGCCAGGATCACCCCGTCCCGGATCACCCGGGTGGAGCGGGTCAGCACCAGGACCCGCCAGACGATGAAGGGCAGCAGGAACTGGGAGATGATGTTGGGGTGCCAGTTGGCGTGCGAGAGCATCGCCGGGGAGAAGCCGCAGAACCACCCGCCGACGATGGCCGCGACCGGCGCCGTCGTCAGGTGCCGGGAGATGACGTAGTACCAGGCGGAGGCGGTGCCGGCGAGGCCGAGTGTCACCAACACCACGAACGAGACGGCGGGCCCGAACAGCAGGGTCACCGGGACCATGGGAATGCCCAGCCCCAGGATCGCCGTGTTGGCCATCAGGTTGACCCCGTCAGGGTAGTTCAGCCGGTCGGTGAAGAACGGGTACTCGCCGTACAACACCACCCGGACGGAGTGGGCGAGGAAGTACTGCACCTGGGCGGGGTCGCTGCTGTAGAGCGCGGCCACCCGGCCGGCGGGGTCGAGCCAGATCTGGCTGGTCACCCAGAGCGCCGCGAGCAGGAAGGCGGCGTAGACCGCCAGGTCGCGCCGCCAGGTCGGCCACCGCGGTGGTCGGGGTGTCCCGGCTCCGGTGGTCCGGTCCGGCGTGCCCGGCTGCTTCTCGGGGCGTGCCGCGGTCGCCTCGGCTCCGGTGACCGCGTCGGCCCCGGGGTCGGCCGCCGTGCGGTCGTCACCGTCCGAACCGGCCGGCGGGGCCGCACCACGGCCCGCCGGATGCGCCACACCCGGATCGGTTCCGGTCACCGCTGCGCCACCGGGCCCGGTGTCCGTCGGGTCCGGCGGTGATTCGAGACGTGGTGCGGCAAGCGTCACAGTCGGCGGAGTCTACCGGAGTATGTCCCGGGTTCCCGGAGCCTGGGCGACTCGTTGTCGCTGGGCGAACAGCGACGTCAGCAGATCGGACGGCGAGCCGGACGCCACCGGCTGTCCTTTCCCGGGTCTGGCCAGACGGGTGCCCGAGATCTCGTAGGATGTGGCTTCTGTAGACAGCTGAGACGGATCGGGGGCACAGAGGTGGGCCCAGTCCCTCGTCTGGGGGTGGCTGCCGCCGGGTTGGCGCTGACTCTCGCCACGGCCGGGTGCGGCACCATCCCGACGGAACCTCCGGTGGCGCTCCGGGTGGGTTACGACACGCTCGACGGCACCCTGCCGGTGTGGCCTCCCCGGGGTGGACTCGCCAACGATCCACAAGCGACCGCCGCGGTGGCCGAGGCGGTCGACCGCTGGCGCTCGCCGGTGGACGACCGGGTCCACCTGCCGTCCTCGGGCATCCTCTGGCTCGGTGAGCTGGAGGGGAGCCGGCGCGCGGTCGTCGCCGCCGACGTGCCGGGCGAGGCGGCGTCCTGGCTGCTGCAGTTGACCGGCGAGGGCGACCGCTTCACNGTCGACCGGGCGGTCGAGTACACCGACCCGGGCTACCTGGTCTACTCCGACGTGCTGCCGCTACAGCTTCCCTCCGGTCGGCGGTACCTGGTCTCGGCCCGGGTGGAGCGGCTGCTCGGTCCGGACCGTCGACCGTTGACCGTCACCGATGGCCTGACCGACCCGGTGCCCGTGCCGTCCTGCGCCGCCGTCACCATCTCGGCCCGGCTGCGGCCCAGCGAGTCACTGCCGAACGGCAAGGCCGCGGACCGGCTCGTCGATCTGGGCACCGGCATCGCCGACCCGCGGTATCCGCTGGTCGGGGACGACACCGGATCGGGTGCCCGGGCACTCGACGGCCTCGACACCTGTGCGCTCGCCGCGAAGACCGGCCCGTTCGGGAGCATCCCGCACCGCGTGCTCGACCGGACGAGCCCGGACTCCGTTCCCGCGTCCTGGCCGATCGACAGGATCTCGACCAGGTCGCTGGGTGAGGTCGAACTGGACGGTGCCGACGCGCCGTCCCGCCTNGAGGAGCTGACCTGGCGGACCGACCAGGGAATGATGACCGCCGTCGTCCTCCGCCCCGCCGACGGCCCGGCGGTGGTGTCGGCCGCCGACCGCAAGGAGCCGCTTCAGGTGTACGTCGTACCGACGACACCGCCGATCGTGGTGTTGNCCTGGGAAAACCCCACGGACAACAGTCTGGTGCTGCCACCGGACACCACCCGGCGGCTCGACCGCCCGGGGCTGGTGGTGGTGGACAGGCCAGCCGAGAAGGCGACGTTCACCCTCATCGGCCCCGACAGGACGATCAGGCGCTCGGTCAACCCGTCCTGACCGCGCTCCGCCCCGCGGGCCCCGGACGTGACGCCGAGGCCCGACGGAGCGAAACGTTGGGTTCCGGTCCACCGCCCGGCCGGGGCAGGCGCGCCGTCCCCTCCTGCCGCCTTCCCGGCCGGACACCGCGCGGCACACCGCGTCCCGCNGGGCCGCCACCGGCGCAACCCGCGGTCGCGCCCGGTCAGCCGCGGCCGTTGCCGCCCTTGGCCGCCCGGGCACCGCTCGTGGTCACCCGTACCGGAGCGATCGACTCGTCGTCGAGCTGGGAGATCCAGCCGGTGACGTTGCGGGCCACGTCCTGCGCGGTCAGCCCGAGGTCGGCGAGGATCTGCCCCCGGCTGCCGTGCGGATGCCAGTCCACCGGCACACCCAGGTCCCGCAGCGGGACCCGCACGTCGGCGTCGCGCAGCGCCTTGGCCAGGGCGTCGCCGACGCCGCCGGCGCGGACCCCGTCCTCGACGGTGACCACCAGCCGGTGCGTCCCGGCGAGGGTGACCAACTCCGGCGGAATCGGCCGGACCCAGCGCGGGTCGACCACGGTGACGCCGTAGCCCTGCTCGGCCACCCGGGCGGCCACCTCGACCCCGAGCTGCCCGAAGGCGCCCACCGCCACCAGCAGCACGTCGCTGCGGTCCGACTCGGCCAGCACGTCCACCCCGCCCGACGGCGACCCGGCGNCGGTGAACCTGCGGATCGCCGGAAGGTCGGCGGCGACCGCGCCGGTCGGGAAGCGCAGGATGGTCGGTCCGTCCTCGACCGCGATCGCCTCGCGCAGCTCGGCCCGGAGCGTGGCGGCGTCCCGGGGCGCGGCGACGCGGAGCCCGGGNACCACGCCGAAGACGGACAGGTCCCAGATGCCGTAGTGGCTGGGCCCGTCCGGTCCGGTGATCCCCGCCCGGTCCAGCACGAAGGTGACCGGCAGTCGGTGCAGTGCCACGTCGAGCAGCACCTGGTCGAAGGCCCGGTTGAGGAAGGTCGCGTAGACCGCGACCACCGGGTGTAGCCCGCCCATGGCGAGGCCGGCGGCCGAGGTCACGGCGTGCTGCTCGGCGATGCCGACGTCGTAGACCCGCTCCGGGTACTTGCGGGCCAGGGCGGCGATACCGGTCGGTTCGGCCATCGCGGCGGTGATGCCGACGACGTCCGGCCGCTCGTCGGCGATCGCGACCAACTCGTCGGCGAAGACGTGGGTCCACTTCACCGACGGTGCGGCCAGTTGCTTGCCGGTCCGCACGTCGAACGCGCTCGGGCCGTGCAGGCAGTCCGCCTCGTCCTCCTCGGCGGGACGGTAGCCGAGGCCCTTGCGGGTCACCGCGTGCACGATCACCGGTCCGCCGAAGCCCCGGGCCCGCCGCAGCGCCGACTCCAGCGCGGCGACGTCGTGCCCGTCCACCGGTCCGACGTACTTGATGCCGAGGTCCTCGAACATCGCCTGCGGGGCGACCGCGTCCTTGATGCCCTTCTTGACCGCGTGCAGCACCTCGTACATCGGCTTGCCGACCAGCGGGGTCGAGCCGAGCGCCTCCTTGACGGTGTCGAGCACCTTCTCGTAGCTCGGGTTGAGCCGCAGGGTCGCCAGGTGGTCGGCGAGACCGCCGATGGTCGGGGCGTACGACCGGCCGTTGTCGTTGACGACGATGATCAGCGGATTCCGGGCGGCGGCGATGTTGTTCAGCGCCTCCCAGCACATGCCGCCGGTGAGCGCCCCGTCGCCGACCACCGCCACCACGGCCCGCGACTCGCCCCGCAGCGCGTACGCCTTGGCCAGCCCGTCGGCGTAGGAGAGCGCGGNGGAGGCGTGCGAGTTCTCGATCAGATCGTGCTCGCTCTCGGCCCGGCTCGGGTAACCCGACAGCCCGCCGCGCTGGCGCAGCTGGTCGAAGCCCTCCTGCCGGCCGGTGAGAATCTTGTGGACGTACGCCTGGTGGCCGGTGTCGAAGAGCAGCCGGTCCCGGGGTGAGTCGAAGACCCGGTGCAGCGCGATGGTCAACTCGACGACGCCGAGGTTGGGGCCGAGGTGCCCGCCGGTGCGGGAGACCTTGGCGACGAGGAAGTCCCGGATCTCGGCGGCGAGCAGCACCAGCTCCTCGCCGGACATCCGCTTGACGTCCTGGGGGCCCCGAACCGTGCCCAGCAGGCGCCCGGTGGCGGTGCCGCGCTCCGTCTCCTCCTGCTCCGCGGTCATGCCATCACCCCGCCCCGGTCGGCGAGGGTGTCGGGCCGCACGGCACCGGGCTGGCTCAGTCGCTCCCTACGCAGGCTCATAGCCGCAGAGTCTATCGGGACGGGCACGACGCGCAGCCGGGCAGCCGAGACGGCGATGCCGAATCGGGGGATGTCCGGGGCGAACCGGCGAACGGCGACGGTCCTGCCCATCGCCGGACGTACGCTCCCGGTGGTCGCCCGGCGCCGCCCGCCCGGCCGTGCCGGGTGGCGCCACCGGACGAGACGGACAACCGGGCAGGGAGGACCAGCGACCGTAGCATGGGCGGTAATCTCCGCCCCTCCCCGAAGGCCCTGCCATGTCGCCTGCACGCCCTCGTTCCGGCCCCGTCGGCCGCCACGGCCGACGCACCCCGATCTCCGGCCGGTACGCCCTCGGGCAGCTCCTCGCCGTGGTCGTCGTCCTCCTCGTCGCCCTGCCGCTGCTCCCGCTCGTCCTGCTGACCATCGTCGTGGTCCGACTCCGCGACCGCGCCGCGCGCCGTGCCCCCGAGGCCGCCCCGGCCCCGCCGCAGGCACCGGCGCGGATCGCGCCCTGAGCCGCACCCCGTCGGCCCACCCTCACCCGAACGCCCCGGTACGGCCCGNTCCCCGGACCGGGTACGCCCCCCGAACCGGACACGGCCGCCCGGACCGGACGGCACGAATTCGTGTTGCCGGACACACCCCGCCTGCCCGACATTGATCCCGGACAGTACGGCAACCAGCGAACGGGGGAGGAGCCACCGTGTCCGGCTTCAACGTGCGCACCGCGGACCTGCGGGTCATCAACTCGTTGACGAAGTACCCGTCGATTCCCACCTACCACGCGCTCGACGCGCGCAACGGTGGACTGCTCGACGACACCGTGTCGTTCACCGGCCAGGTCCACCTGACCGAGAAGATCGACGGCACGAACGGCCGCATCATCTCGCTGCCCGACGGGTCGTACCTGATCGGCAGTCGGGAGGAGCTGCTGTACGCCCGGGGCGACCTGATCGGCAACCCGGCTCTCGGCATCGTCGACGCGTTGCGCCCGATCGCCGAACGGCTGCCTCCCGTCGAGGGGGACACGATCGTGGTCCGCTACCTCGAGGTGTACGGCGGGAAGGTGACCGCCGCGTCCACGCAGTACACCCGTTCGCGGGCGGTCGGCGCGCGGCTGTTCGACGTGGCCGTCGTCGACGACTACGCCACGGCCCTGGACTGGCCGGTCGAGCGGATCTCGGCCTGGCGGGAGGAGGGTGGCCAGCGTTTCCTGGAGGAGGCACAGCTGCGGGCCACCGCCGCCGCCGACGGGTTGGAGCTGGTACCACGGCTGGACGTACGTGACGCGGCCGAGCTGCCGACCGACGTCGGCAAGACGTACGAGATGCTCCGGGAGTACCTGCCGCACACCCGGGCCGCCCTGGACGGTACGCCTGGCCGGGCCGAGGGGATCGTGTTGCGGACGTCGACCCGCTCGGCCATCGCCAAGGCGCGGTTCCAGGACTACGAGCGGACGCTGAAGCGCCGCGGCGGCCGGTAGCCGCGGGACCCGCCATCCGGGCCGCGCGCCGGCCGGCGGCGGCCCGGGTGGCCGGCGCCGGCCTACCCGCCCTCGGCGGCGGGCACCAGCAGGCCCACCAGTTCCACGTGCTGGGTCATCGGGAACAGGTCGTAGCCGCGCAGCGCGGCGAGCCGCCAGCCGGCCTCCCGGAAGGTACGCAGGTCCCGGGCGAAGGCGGCGGGATCGCACGCCACGTAGGTGACGGCGCGGCGGGTGGCGGCGGCAACCGCTCGGACCACCGCCGCGCCGGCCCCGGCCCGGGGCGGGTCGAGCACGGCCAGGTCCACCGGCCCGGTGATCCGGCGCCGGGCCAGCGCCGGACCGACCGACGCGGAGACCACCTCGACCCAGGGCAGGTCACGCAGGTTCCACCGGGCGGCCTCGACCGCCGCCGGGGCCGAGTCGACCACGGTGACCCGTCCGGTCGGGCCGACCCGGCCGGCCAGCGCCGCCGCGAAGAGGCCGGCCCCGCCGTACAGGTCCCAGGCGACCTCGCCCTCGCGCGGGGCCAGCAGGTCGAGGACGGCGCCCGCCAGGGTGTCCGCCGCCGCCGGGTGCACCTGCCAGAACGCCTCCGGCGGTAGGTGCCAGGTCCGGCCGACGGCCCGCTCCCGGATCCGCCCCGCCGCCGGCAGCCTCCCGTCCGTGGCCGGCTCCGCCGGGCCCACCGGAGACCCCTGCCCCTCCCCCGACCGGGCCGGCTCGTCCCACCTGCCGCCGGCGCCGAGGTCGCCGCCGCGAAGCGCGCGCACGGACACGTCCCCTCCGGTGGAGGCGATCACCTCCACCGTGTCGGCCTCCGGCCACCGCCGCCCGCTGGCGGGCAGGATCGGCAGCTCCTGGATCGCCGGATGGGCGATCAGGCAGCGGTCGATCGGCACCACCTCGTGCGAGCGGTGTTTGAGCAGTCCGGCCCGGCCGGCGGCGTCCACGGCGTACCGGACCCGGGACCGCCAGCCCAGCGGACCGCCGGGCAGCGCCTCGACCCGCACCGCCAGCGCCTCGACCTCGGCCGGGCCCAACCCGCCGAGCCGGAGCAGCTGCTCGCGGACCACCGCCTCCTTCCAGGCGCGTTGCGCCTCGGGCGCGACGTGTTGGAGGTCGCAGCCGCCGCAGCGGTCCGGCCGGGCGNACGGGCAGGGCGGCGGGACCCGCTGCGGCGCCGCCTCGCGGACGACGACCGCGTCCGCCCTCAGGAAGTCCCGGCGGACCTCGGTGATCTCGGCGACCACCCGCTCGCCGGGCAGGGCGTGCCGGACGAAGACCACCCGGCCGTCGAGCCGGGCCACGCAGTGACCGCCGTGCGCCACCGGCCCGACGGTCAGCTCGACCCGCTCCGCCTCGCCCGGTCCGGCGGGCGCGGCGGCCGGCGGGACCCCGCGGCGGAGGTCGACCCCGGGGTTGCCGCTCATCGCGGCCCAGCCGGGTCGTGGCCCGGAGCCGGGGACGGATCCGTGCTGTCCCGGCCCGGCCGACGCGACGCCGCGACCAACTCGCCGACGGTGAGGCCGCGCGGCCCGCGGGCCGGCCCTCGGCTCAGCGTCGCGTCGAGCCGGTCCAGGTTCTTCCGGGCGCTCGACGCCAGCTGCCACGGGACGCTGGTCACCATCACCCCCGGCTCGAAGCGGAGCCGTCCCTTGATGCGCAGCGCGCTCTGGTTGTGCAACAGGTTCTCCCACCAGTGGCCGACGACGTACTCGGGGATGAAGACGGTGACCACGTCGCGCGGCGAGGCCCGACGGACCGAGGCGACGAAGTCGAGGATCGGGCGGGTGATCTCCCGGTAGGGCGAGTCGATGACGGTCAGCGGGACCGTGATCCCGTGCCGCTCCCAGGCCGCCTGCACCGCCCGGGTGTCGGCCTCGTCGACGTTGACGGTCAACGCGGTCAGCGTGTCCGGCCGGGTCGCCCTGGCGTAGGCGATCGCCCGCAGCGTCGGCTGGTGCACCTTGCTGACCAACACGATGGCGTGGCTGCGGGCGGGCAGCACCGGGCGTCCCTCGGGCGGCGCCAGCTCCGCGGCGACCCGGTCGTAGTGCCGGCGAATGCCGATCATCATCGCGTAGCCCAGCGCCATCGCGGCGACCGTGATCCACGCGCCGAGCAGGAACTTGGTGACCAGGACGACCACCAGCACCGTGCCGGTCAGACCCGCGCCGAAGGCGTTGATGCCCCGGGAGCGGAGGATGCGCCGCCTCGCCAGCGGGTCCCGCTCGGTACGCAGCAGCCGGTTCCAGTGTCGGATCATCCCGGCCTGGGAGAGCGTGAAGGAGGCGAACACGCCGACGATGTAGAGCTGGATGAGGCGGGTCACCTCGGCCTGGAAGGCGACGACCAGCAGGCACGCGGCGACCGCGAGGCAGACGATGCCGTTGGAGAAGGCCAGCCGGTCGCCCCGGGTGTGCAGCTGCCGGGGCAGGTAGCGGTCCTGGGCCAGGATCGCCCCGAGCACCGGGAAGCTGGTGAACGCCGTGTTGGCGGCGAGGAGCAGGATCAGCGCGGTCGCCCCGGCGACGACGAACAGCAGCGCGTTCTCACCGAAGACGGCCTGCCCCAGCTGGACGGTGACGGTCTTCTGGACGTAGTCGGCCGGCCCCGAGTGAAGCTGCCGGGCCGGGTTCTCCACGAGCTGCACACCGGTCAGCCGGGAGAGCCAGACGATCCCCATGATCATGGTTATCGCCACCAGGCCCAGCAGCAGCAGGGTGGCGGCGGCGTTGCGGCTCTTCGGNGGTTTGAAGGCGGGAACGCCGTTGGAGATGGCCTCGACCCCGGTCAGCGCGGCGCAGCCGGAGGAGAAGGCGCGCAGCAGCAGAAAGACCATGGCGGCGGCGGTCAGCTCGCCGTGCTCGGCGCTGACCGCGAGGTCCGCGCTCGGCGCCCGCAGGTCGTGACCGAGGACGACGATCCGGACCAGCCCAGTGATGATCATCCCGAAGACGACGATCAGGAAGCCGTACGTCGGGATGGTGAACACCGCCCCGGACTCCCGCACCCCGCGCAGGTTGATCGCGGTCAGCAGCAGCACCGCCCCGACGGCGATCGCCACCCGGTGCGTGGCGACGAACGGCAGCACCGAGCCGAGGTTGGCCACCCCGGACGAGACCGAGACCGCGACGGTCAGCACGTAGTCGACCAGCAGCGCGCTCGCGACCCCGATGCCGAACCGGGAACCGAGGTTCGCCGTGGCGACCTCGTAGTCGCCGCCGCCGGACGGGTAGGCGTGCACGGTCTGCCGGTAGCTCGCCACCACCGTCAGCATCACCACCGCCACCGCCAGGGCGACCCACGGCGAGAGGAGGTACGCCGAGGCCCCGGCGATCGAGAGTGTCAGCAGGATCTCGTCCGGGGCGTACGCGACGCTGGAGAGCGCGTCCGAGGCGAACACCGGCAGCGCCACGCGCTTGGACAGTGGCGTGTGCTGCAACCGGTCGGACCGGAAGGGCCGCCCCAGGAGTAGGCGCTTCAGCAGCGACGCGGGTCTGACCACAACCGCTAAGCGTACGGTCGCCCGCGCCCCGCCGACCGGCCGGTCGGCGGGGTGGCGCCGGGGGGTGGCCGCGCCGGACGGGTCGCCCGCCGCCGAAGCGGCCAGGTCGGGCGACGCCGCGGGCCGACCGCGTGGCACCCTCATGGGGAATCCCGCCCCCGCGACGGGGGCCGGTGGCACGGTCACCCGGGAGGTCGCACGTGCACATCGTGATCATGGGCTGCGGACGGGTCGGCGCGACCCTCGCCGACACCCTCGTCTCGCGCGGCCACTCGGTGGCCGTCATCGACCAGGACGCGGACGCGTTCCGCCGACTCGGCGCGGACTTCCAGGGCATCACGGTCACCGGCGTGGGGTTCGACGGCGACGTGCTCCGCCAGGCCGGCATCGAGCGGGCCGACGGCTTCGCCGCCGTCTCCAGCGGAGACAACTCCAACATCATCTCGGCCCGGCTGGCCCGGGAGACCTTCGGCGTCTCCCGCGTGGTGGCCCGGATCTACGACCAGAAACGCGCCCAGGTGTACGAACGGCTCGGCATCCCGACCGTCGCCACCGTCCGGTGGACCGCCGACCGGATCGTCCGGCACCTGGTGCCGGAGGAGCAGGTGGAGATCTTCCGCGACCCGACCAGCACGGTCTCGATCATCGACGTGACGGTCCACGACGGTTGGATCGGCCGGCCGCTGCGCGCTCTGGAGGAGGCGACCGGGGCACGGGCCGCGTACCTGACCCGGTTCGGGATCGCCACACTGCCGACCGCCTCCACCGTGCTGCAGGAGGGTGACCAGGTCGCCATGCTGGTCACCGACGACATCGTCGACCAGGTGACGACGACGGCGAGCATGCCGCCGGAAGGAGTGCGCTGAGATGCGGGTCGCCATCGCCGGCGCGGGCAACGTGGGCCGGTCGATCGCCCAGGAGCTCATCGACAACGGGCACCAGGTGATGCTGATCGAACGCAAGCCCAGGAAGTTCCGCCCGGAGCGGGTGCCAGCCGCCGAGTGGATCCTCGCCGACGCCTGCGAGCTGACCAGCCTGGAGGAGGCCGACATCGCCCGCTGCGACGTCGTGGTCGCCGCCACCGGGGACGACAAGGTCAACCTGGTGGTCTCGTTGCTGGCCAAGACCGAGTTCGGGGTACCCCGGGTGGTCGCCAGGGTCAACCGCGCCGAGAACGAGTGGCTCTTCACCGAACAGTGGGGCGTCGACGTGGCGGTGAGCAAGCCCCGGGTGATGGCCGCNCTGGTCGAGGAGGCGGTCACGGTCGGCGACCTGGTCCGGCTGATGACCTTCCGGCAGGGGGAGGCGAACCTCGTCGAGATCACGCTGCCGCCGACCGCGCCGTACGTCGGCCACCCCGTCCGCGCCGTGCCGCTGCCCCGCGACTCCGCGCTGGTCGCGATCCTGCGCGGCAAACGGGTGCTGGTGCCCGGGCCGGACGACCCGCTCGAGGCCGGCGACGANCTCATCTTCGTCTGCACCACCGAGGTCGAGGACGAGGTGCGCCGGGTGGTGCTCGGCGCGGACCGCGCCGAGCGGATTCGCGGCACGGCCTGAACCGCACGGGCCGGACCGGGGTGTGGCGCGTTCCGCCCGCGACGCGACCGGCGCCGCCCGGGTGCTAGCCCGTGACGGCGGCCGGCACCGTCACCTCCTGTCGGTGCACCCGCCGGACCACCCAGATCGTGATCAGCAGCAGTAACGCGTACGGCGGGTAGCCGAGCAGCAGCCGGGCGGCGCCGAGGGCGGTCTCCAGGTTGGCCACCCAGAGCACGTGCTGCACGCCGACCTTGATGATCCAGACCACGCCCCAGAGCACGGTGAGCCAGGTGAAGGTACGGACCAGACGGCGGTTCTGCCGCCACTCGTGGCGCCCGCCGGCGGCGATGATCGACCAGATCCAGCCGACCAGAGGCTGGCGGATCACCGCGGAGCCGAGCAGGGCGGCACCGTAGGCGTACCCGTAGATGATGCCGGGCAGGTAGAAGTCGCGCTCGTTCCCGGTGCGCCAGGCGATCAGCGCGCCGACGGCGATCCCGACCAGACCGTTGACGGCGTGCCGGATCGGCCGGCCCTGGGCCAGCCGCAGCCCGGCGATCGCCACCGCGACGGCGAGCGCCGCGATCAGCGCGGGGCGCAGCTCGCCGATGATGTTGACCACGACGAAGACCAACACCGGGATNCTGGCCTCGACCATCCCGCGCCATCCGCCGAGCTGCTCGGCCATCTGCTCGGTCAGGCTCGGAAGTGTCTTCTCCGACCCGTCATGGCCAGGGTCCGACCCGTGCTCGGTGCTGCCGGTGCGCGGCTGTCCAGCTGTCATCAGGGTGTCTTCCGGTCGCGGCTGGCGTCACCGGTCGGCACCCTCACCGCGGTGGCTCCAGCTCGTAGTACGGGTTGTAGATGACTTTACGGCCATCCCGGAGGGCCAGGCGACCACGAACGGTCACATGCCGCCCCGGCGTGACGCCCGTGATGTGCCGGCGCCCCAGCCAGACCAGGGTCACGGTGTCGCTGCCGTCGTAGAGGTCGGCCTCCAGCGTCGGCAGGTTGGTCCGCGGGGTGTAGACCACCGTGCGCAGCCGGCCCGAGACACAGACCATCTCACCCCGACGGCACTGCCGGGCCGGGGTTCCCCCCACCTCGGCGCTCTCCCGGCGCAGCTCCTGCGCCTCGATCTCGGCCTCGCTCGCGGCGAGCCGCCGCAGGAAGCCCAGCAACGACGTCCGCCCCTGCTCGGTGGCCATGCCCGGTGACACCCTCCCGACGCGCCCGTCGGCGCGTCCGCTCGACACGGCCGGCTCGCAGCCGCACCGCAAGCGTACGGCGGGGTGCTCCGTGCCGCTCGGCATCCCGGCCGCCGCCCCGCCGCGGACGGGCGGCGCCGCGGCGGCAGGCGGCGCTGGACCGGCCCGCCGGCACACGACCGCGCACGGTCGCGGCGCCGGCCACCGGCGGGTCAGGCGTCGCGGCGGGGCGGGGGTGCACCCCGGCGCGGCGTCTGCTGACCCGACACCGCGCCGTCGACCGCTCCGGTCGGCCCGGTCGCGGGACCACCTCCGGCCGGCCCGGCCATCGCCTCCCGGGGCAGCCGCAGCGGCAGCGGCTCCCGAACCGGCTTGGCCTCCCTGCCCCGCTCCACGACGAGTCCGCGCAGACACTCGGCCAGCGGCGCGGCCGCGGCGGGGTCACTGGCGGCCCTCCCCTGGAACACGCCCTGGACCATCCAGCGGGGGCCGTCGACGCCGACGAAACGCAGATCGGCGACGCCGCCGTCCGGGGTCCGCACCCGGGCCTTCAGCTCGGTGCCGTAGTCACCCGCCAGCTCCTCGACCGTCACCCCGTCGGCGGCCAGCGAGGTACGGATCTCCTCCCGCCACTCGTCCCAGATCCCCTCCGNCCGGGGCGCGGCGAACACCCCGAGCTGCAGGGCGCTCTCGCCGTGCACCAGAACCACCTGCTGGATGACGCCGTCGGGGTTGGCCTGGACCCGCACCTCGACGTCCGGGACGGCCGGGATCCGCAGGCTGCCCAGGTCGAGCCGCGGTACGTCCGGCGCCGCCTCGGAGCTGTCGTACGGACCGCCGCGACGGCGGTCCGACGTGGTCGCGGTGGGGNCGTCGGTCGTGGTGGGGACGTCCTGCGTATCGGCCGCCGGCCGACCCGACCGCTCGGCGCGGGCGTGGCGCCCGCCGGAGCGCCTCCGGGAGAAGATCATCGTGCGTACGCTACCTTCCGTTCACGGCTGCGGGACGGGCCGACCCTACCGACGGCGGGGCCACCGCGGGCAGCGGCGACCGCTGCCGTGGCGGTGCCGCGGGGTCACCGGTCGGCCGTCGTCCCCTCAGTCTCCCCGCTCGGGTCGTCAGCGGTGGCCAGGGCGGCGTGCCCGCCCGTCGAGCCGTGTCCGCCCTCGCCCCGTTCCGAGGCGGGCAGCTCGTCGACCGGCCGGAACTCGGCCCGCTCCACGCGCTGCACCACGAGCTGTGCGATCCGGTCACCCCGGGAGATCTTCGCCGGAGCGAACCGGTCATGGTTGACCAGGTTCACCAGAATCTCACCGCGGTAACCGGCGTCGACCGTACCGGGCGCGTTGAGCACCGTCACCCCGAGCCGGGCGGCAAGCCCGGAACGGGGATGGACCAGCCCGACGTACCCGTCGGGCAGCGCGATGGCGATGCCGGTCCGGACCAGCCGCCGCTCCCCCGGCGGGATCTCGACCTCCTCCGCCGCCACCAGGTCCGCCCCGGCGTCACCCGGATGGGCGTACGACGGCAGCGGCAGGTCCGGATCCAGTCGCCGAACCAGTACGGGCACCACCTGGGTCACGCTGTCACTCTCCCGGCCGGTCGTCGGATTCTCGGATGGCCCCACCATCCTGCCGGGTCGGGCGGCCCTGCCGCGCCGTACCCTCACACCGTGGCCCCGACGAGTTCCGACCCCGCCGTCNCGTCCGCCCGCACCCGGTACGCCGAACGGTTGACCCTGCCGTGGTGGCTGTGGCTGGCCGGCCTCGGGCTCACCGCGCTGCTCGCCGCCGAGCTCTGGCTCGGCGCGGACGGCGTCCGGGCCTGGCTGCCGTTCGCGGTCCTGCTGCCGGCCGCCGTCGCCGGACTGGTCTGGCTCGGCCGGATCCGGATCGCGGTCAGGGACGACGAGCTCCTGGTCGACGACGCCCGGCTGCCGGTGCGGTTCGTCGCGGACGCGATCCCCCTGGACGCCGCCGGCCGCCGGGAGGTCCTCGGCGTCGGCGCCGACCCGCTCGCGTTCGTGGTGCAGCGCCCCTGGGTGCCCGGCGCGGTCCAGGTGGTGCTGGACGATCCCGCCGATCCCACCCCGTACTGGGTGGTCAGCTCNCGTCGTCCGGTCCAACTCGCCGAGGCGATCCTCGCCGCGCGCGACGAGGCGCCGAACCGGGGCTGACCCGCCCGCGGCGGCGCGACGGGGCGGCCGCCGGGCGTCACCGGCCGATCGCGGGACGCGCCTGGCGCAGGTCCTCGCGGAGCCGGTCGCCGAGCCCTCGGGTGGCCCTGCCGTTGAGGAAGGCCGCCACCGCGGCTCCGGTGAGGAACGGACCGAGTGTGGTCAGATTGCGCCCGAACCGCCGCAGCAGCCGGTCCCGCAGCTCGTTGCGGGTCGCCGTACCGAGTATCGTGCCGATCCCCACGCCGGGCAGCAGCGGGTTGACCCCCCGCTGCGTCGCCCACGAGCGGATCAGCACGGCCGCGCGTTGCCCGGCCGTGTCGGGCAGCGGTACGCCGTACGCCTCGTGCAGCTCNCCGACGAGCTTCAGCTCGACGGCGACCACGGCGACGGTCTCGGCCGCCAACAGCACGGGCGACGACAGCAGGGTGGGGGTGACCGCCCACTCGACCGCCGCCATGCCACCGCCGGCCGCGCCGACCGCGGCCGTGGCCCGGCTGGCGTTCCGCACCAGCCGTTCGGCGAGCGCGTCGCCGTCGAGGCCGGGGAAGTGTCGCCGCAGCGTCTCCCGGTTGCGGATCGGCACGTGCGGGGCGGCCTCGGTCACCACGTCGACGAGCCAGCGCAGCGCCGCCCTCGGCCCTCGCGGCCGGTCCGCGCCCCGGTCGCGCATCTGGCCGACCAGACGGCCGAGCAGCCGCCGTCGCCGGACGCGGTCGAGCCCGTCGTCGGTCAGCGCCGCGACCGTGGTACCCAGCTCCGGGTCCCGTCCCGCGGGCTCGCGCGCCGGCTCCGGGGCCGCGGACCCGGCCGGCCCGGGCGCACCGGCGCGCGCCGCGTCCCCCACCGGGTCACCAGAGCTCACCGCCGACCTCCCACACCCGGCGACCACACCGGGTCAGGCCACCGACACCGCGCCGACACGTGGACGGGCTCACGCGGGTACGGGCACCCTCGCGGCTCGAATCCGTGCGACGACCTCCACCCGGGGAGGTCGTCGCCCTCCCCCCAGACGATCAGGCACACTCCCGGCAGACCAGCTCGCCGTTGCGCTCGGCGGCCAGCTGGCTGCGGTGGTGAACGAGGAAGCAGCGCGCACAGCGGAACTCGTCCGACTGCATCGGCAGCACCTTCACGGTGAGCTCCTCGTCGGCCAGGTCGGCGCCGGGCAGCTCGAAGCTCTCGGCGACCTCGGCCTCGTCGACGTCCACNGCGGCCGACTGTGAGTCGACCCGCCGAGCCTTGAGCTCTTCCAGGCTGTCCTCGCCGAGGTCGACCTCGTCGCGACGCGGGGCGTCGTAGTCGGTGGCCATCGGTTTCACTCTCCCATGTCGATATGGTCGCTTCCGGTTGTAACACCGGAAGGCGATGTTTCGGTTCCCGCTGGCCGGCCGTCGCTTCCGGTTGCCCGCCCTGGCGCTCGTCCGGGTCGCGGCCGCCGGGCGGGACTCCCCCGCCGAGCGGGGTACCTTACCCCCCTTCAGGCGAGGCATGTATACCGTCCCCGCGGCTTGGTTGTACGTCCGAGCGCCCGGAGTTGTTCCCAATGTGACTCAGGCGACACGAAGATAGGGTCAGTGGTCGGCTGATCGTCGTCGGCACGCCGACGGATTCGCCGGTTTCCACACCCGGTCGGACAGCCGTGGGCGGTGCCGGCATACTCGATAGCCGCGACCGGTCAGCCCGGCCGGTCGACATCTGTCACCGACGAGCCTCGGGGAGCAGGGTAGATGAGTTTCGCGCGCGTCCGAGCCCTCGTCATCGTCGGCATGCTCGCGGTCGTCGCCGTGATCTTCGTCGCGATCACCCTGGTCCGTGACACCCAGGCGGGCAAGGGCAGCGCCAGTGGGTGTCCGGAGGGCTACAAGCTCGCCGACACCCGGTTGCGGATGCCGAAGGACATCAAGATCAACGTCTACAACGGCACCGACATCCCGGGCCTGGCGGGTTCGGTGAAGACCGACTTCGAGAACCGGCAGTTCCAGGTCCTCAAGTTCGGCAACGAGCCGAAGAACAAGCCCGGCGAGGGTGTCGCGGTGCTGCGGTACGGCCCGAGAGGCGTCGGTTCGTACCANGTGCTGAAGGCGTACTTCCTGAACGAGGCGACGCCGGAGTACGACGAGAACCGTGACACCGACGTGGTCGACGTGGTGATCGGCCCCGACTTCAAGCAGCTGGCCACGATCACCGAGGTGAGCCAGGCGCTGGCCCAGGGTGGTGGCGGGCCGCAGCTGCCTCCCGGCACCTGTGCCGACCCCGACCTGAGCTGACCGCCCCCGGTGCCGCCGTCCCCGCCCGGAGGCGGCGGCACCGGGACGCGCGCGCCAGGCCCGACCGCCGGCCACAGCCCTCCGACGACGACGGTGGGACGGCCGCCCCGACCGCGCCGGCCGCCCCCCACCCCGGTTCCGCGACGGTCGGCGCGGCTACGGCCCGTCCGTGGCACCGAACCGGGCCAGGTGGTCGTGGAGCGGACCGAACAGCGCCGGCGGCGCGGCGATGAGCAGTTCGGGCCCCGGCCCGGCGCCGTTCAGACCGCCGACGCGCAGGCCCGCCTCGGTCGCGATGAGCCCGCCGGCGGCGTGGTCCCAGAGGTTGAGTCCGCGCTCGTAGTACGCGTCGACCAACCCCTCGGCGGCCATGCAGAGGTCGAGCGAGGCGGCACCGAACCGGCGGATGTCCCGCACGTGGGATATCAGCCTGTGCAGCACGGCCGCCTGGTGGGTGCGCCGCGCCGGGTCGTACCCGAATCCGGTGGCCACCAGCGCCTGGCTGAGCTCGGTCTCGGCCGAGCCGTGCAGCCGGCGACCCGCCCGGTAGGCGCCCCCACCCCGGATGGCGGTCCACTCGTCGCCCGTGACCGCGTTGTGGACCACCCCGGCGACCACCTGGCCGCCGACCTCGGCCGCCAGGGAGATCGCGTAGTTGGGCAGGCCGTACAGGTAGTTCACGGTGCCGTCGATCGGGTCCAGGATCCACCGCACGGCCCCGGAGCCGGCGTGGGCCGCCTCGGTGCCGCCGTACTCCTCCCCCAGGACCGTGTCCCCGGGCCGGAGGCTCCGCAACGCGGCGACCACCTCCCGTTCGACCGCCCGGTCGGCGGCGGTGACCACGTCGGTGGCGGTGCTCTTGGTGGCGACCTCCGACACACCCTCGGCGCGCATCCGCCGTGCCGTGTCGGCCGCCTGCCGGACGATCTCGACCGCGATCTTCAGCAACTCGTCCGGAGCCGGAGTGCCTGCCTGCATCACGTCCCCTTCCCGCGCGGCCGCGACGCGCTNCCCGGGCCGCGGGTATCATCCTTACAAAGTTCACAACATGTATCGACTCGGTAGCCCCGGACCGCGTATCCGGCGTGCGGCCAGGATGATCGCCGCAGACAGCGTTACAATTCACGCCTGCCCACGCGCTACGGACCGCCGAGTACCGGCCGGCCCGGGACACGGGGGTCCCGCAACCAATCGGTCCGGCACGACGCTTCGCGCTGTGCCGGCCGAGACCGGCCGTGCTCGCCCATCGCCTCCGGAAGGTCATTCGTGACAGAACCCCGCCACATCGGCGCCGACGTACGCTCACTCACCGACACTCTGATCGCCCGCGCCCAGAGCGCCGGCGGCCAGCTCACGTCGGCTGAGCTGGCGCGCGCTGTCGAGTCCGCTGAGGTGACTCCGGCCCAGGCCAAGAAGATTCTGCGTGCCCTCTCGGACGCCGGGGTGACCGTCGTGGTCGACGGTTCGGCGAGCACCCGCCGTCGGGTCGCCGCCGCGCGCTCCGCCACTCCCGCGTCCCGGGCGACCACCGCAAAGGCGACGAAGAAGTCCGCGTCGCCGGCGCCCAAGCAGGCGCCCGCCGCCGACGCGACGACCGGCACGACGCGGAAGACCACGTCCCGGGCCAAGCCCGCGCTCGCCGCGGACGGTGCCGCGACCGCGACCGGTGCCAAGGTCGCTGTCAAGGCCACCGGCGGAGCGGCCAAGGCCGGTGGGGGGGCGACCAAGGCCGCCGGCGGAACGGCGAAGTCCACCGGCGGGGCGACCAAGGCCGCCGGCAAGAGCACGCGTGCCGCGAAGTCCGCCGGGCCGGCCAAGACGGCCAAGGCGACCCCCGCCAAGATGGCGGACCCGGACGGTCCGCTCGACGACGACCTCGACCCCGAGGATCTCGCCGCCGAGATCGAGGATGTGCTCGTCGACGAGCCGGCCGACCTGGCCAAGGCCGCCGAGGAGGACGCGGCCGACGCGGCGAGCGACAACGACTTCGAGTGGGACGACGAGGAGTCGGAGGCGCTCAAGCAGGCTCGGCGGGACGCCGAGCTGACCGCCTCGGCGGACTCCGTCCGGGCCTACCTGAAGCAGATCGGCAAGGTACCGCTGCTCAACGCCGAGCAGGAGGTCGAACTGGCCAAGCGGATCGAGGCCGGCCTCTACGCCGCCGAGCGGTTGCGCGCCGCCGAGGAGGGCGAGGTGGAGCTCTCCCGGGAGATGATCCGCGACCTGACCTGGATCTCACGGGACGGCGAGCGGGCCAAGAACCACCTCCTTGAGGCGAACCTGCGGCTCGTGGTCTCGCTGGCCAAGCGCTACACCGGGCGGGGCATGGCCTTCCTCGACCTGATCCAGGAGGGCAACCTCGGCCTGATCCGCGCCGTGGAGAAGTTCGACTACACCAAGGGCTACAAGTTCTCCACCTACGCCACCTGGTGGA
>Ga0065720_1002718_pt1 | contig 88637 bp, 89 predicted proteins | sample Thericmetagenome_FD_59107 | JGI IMG/M metagenome (GOLD analysis project Ga0065720, IMG submission 59107) | Thermophilic microbial communities from the Joint Bioenergy Institute, California, USA of rice/straw/compost enrichment - eDNA_2 v2... | ecosystem: Engineered > Solid waste > Grass >...
GAAACCGGACAGCCCGCCGCCCTGCCGCAGCGTGCGGATGCGATCGCGCCGGCCGGTCAGGATCTTGTGCGGATAGGCCTGATGGCCGACATCCCAGATCAGCTTGTCGACCGGCGTGTCGAAGACGTGATGCAGCGCCACCGTCAACTCGACCACGCCCAGACCCGCGCCGAGATGGCCGCCGGTAACCGAGACAGCATCGATCATCTCGCGGCGCACTTCGTCGGCGAGTTGCTTGAGCTGGTCGATATCGAAGCCGCGGATATCCGCTGGCGTCCGCACCAAGTCCAGCAGAGGCGTACGGTTGCTGATCATGGGGTCCAATTCTGTCACGAGCGGCGGGTTATAACAAACTCCGCCAACTCCTGCAAAAGCCGGGCTTTATCGCCGAATCCCGCCAAACGTGCCTGGGCCGAAGTGGTTAATTCCCGTGCCTTGGCCTTGGCCTGCTCCAGACCCAGCAGGCCGACGAAGGTGGCCTTGCCGGCCGCCTGGTCCTTCCCCACCGCCTTGCCCAGTTCGGCGACCGAGCCCTCCTCGTCCAGAATGTCGTCCGCGATCTGGAAGGCAAGCCCGATATCGGCGGCATAACCGATCAGGGCCGAGCGTTCGATGGTCCGGGCGCTGGCCAGAATGGGCCCGGCTTCCGCCGAAAAGCCGATCAGGGCGCCGGTCTTGAGACTCTGCAGATGCGCGATTTCCGCAAAAGACAGCGGCTGGCCGGCGGCGCTGCGCGTCTCGGCGGCCAGATCGATGGCCTGCCCGCCCACCATGCCCCGCGCGCCGGAGGCCCGCGCCAGGCCGGCGACCAATTCGGCGCGGATGGCCGCATCGGGATGCGTGGCCGGATCGGCCAGCACGGCAAAGGCTTCCGTTTGCAGCGCGTCGCCCGCCAGCACCGCCGTGGCCTCGTCATAGGCCTTGTGCACCGTCGGCTTGCCACGCCGCAGATCGTCATCGTCCATGCAGGGCAGGTCGTCATGGACCAGCGAATAGGCATGCAGCATCTCGACTGCAGCCGCGACCCGCAGGCTGCGCTCACGCGGCACGCCAAAAAGGTCGGCGCCCGCCACCACCAGCAGGGCGCGCAGACGCTTGCCGCCGCCCAGGCAGGCATAGCGCATCGCGTCATCGAGTTTGGCAGTGGGCCCTTCCGGGCGCGGCAGCAGGCGGTCGAGTTCGGCCTCAACGGCGGCCGCAACATCCTGCACCGCCGCCGTGAAGGCAGGCGACGGCTCCGAAGTCATGTCACTCGGCCTTGAAGGGTTGCGTCGAAACCTGACCGTCGCCGCCGACGACGATCTTCTCGATCTTCTCTTCGGCAGCTTTCAGCTTGGCTTCGCAGTGACGCTTCAGCAGCGCGCCGCGGCCATAGAGAGCGATCGATTCCTCAAGATCGACGCGGCCGCTTTCCAGCTTGGCGACGATTTCGTCCAGTGCCTTCAGCGCCGTTTCAAAGCTCATCGCCGCGATGTCCGCCGGAATCGCCTCTTGGGTATTTTCGGCCGATTCCTTGATGTTAGACATGCCGCCTCCGTCCAAAAGTTGCCATAGTCTAAAGGTTGGCTACCCACCGAACAACCCGCTGGCGCGACTCGACAGCGCGCCAAGGCGGGCGAAGCAATATAATGCGACATCCGGTTTGCCAACCCGGGAGGACAGATATGCAGACTCGCCGAACCCTGCTCGCGACAGCAGCCTGCGGCGCTATCGCGTTCATGCTGGTGGCGCCATCCGCCCGGGCGGATGAAAATCAGAACCTGATCGACGAAGCCCGCATCACCGTCGACCGTTTCGCGGCCGACCCGCAATTCACCGATATGCGGCGCAAGCTGGCCAATGCCAAGGGCGTGTTCATCGTGCCGCAATTGCTGAAGGCGAGCTTTATCATCGGCGGTGAAGGCGGCTCGGGCGTGCTGCTGGCCAGAACGCCAAATGGCTGGAGCCAGCCGGCCATCTATACGATGGGCGCGGGCTCCATCGGCCTGCAGATTGGCGGCGAGGCTTCGGAAGTGATACTGCTGCTGATGAACGACAAGGCCGTCGACGCCATTTTGCGCAACGAATTCAAGCTGGGTGCCGATGCGACCGTTGCGGCCGGGCCGGTGGGCGCAGGCATCGAAGCGGCAACCACCACCAATCTTGGCGCCGATATCCTGTCTTACTCCAAAAGCAAGGGACTGGCGGCCGGCATCTCGATAGAAGGCGCGGTGATTACTGCGCGCCATAGCCGCAACCAGGCCTATTACGGCCGCTCGATGCATCCGCGTAACATTCTTTACGATAACGTCGTCTCCAATCCTGGTACGTCGAATCTGATCCAGTCCCTGAATGCGGCGGAGATGCGTTGATTTTTCCTATTCAATGATTTTCCACACCAATGATTTCTCAGGCGCAGCTGCGCGGCTATCGCGCAACCACCTACACGGTTGAAGCACAAAGCGGCGAATGGATCGGCCTGCGGCTGGATCAGCCCAGCCCAGAGGCCGATGCGCTGCTCAGGCGTTTGCAGGCAAGAACGCTTTGCTGCGTGAATGCGTGGAATCCGCGCAGCCGCATGCTGCCGGTCAACCGCAACATGGCGGCGCATCAGCGCCTGCGCCGCGACCTGCGCGCACGCGGCTGGCGCTTCCGTTCCCATATCGGCGTGCCCGATCAGCCGAACTGGCACCCGGAACCGGGCTTTGCCGTGCTGGATATCGATCAGCAAAAGGCCGTACGCCTGGCTGAGACGTACGGCCAATATGCTGTTGTGTTTTATGAGCGCGGCGGGATCGCCGAACTGCTGCTGACCCGCCTCGCCCGGCGCTGACTTAAACGACCTCGAACAGGCCCGCGCCGCCCTGGCCACCGCCGATGCACATCGTCACAACGACGTATTTGGCGCCGCGGCGCTTACCCTCGATCAGCGCATGGCCGACCATGCGCGCACCCGACATGCCATAGGGATGACCGATGGAAATCGCGCCGCCATTGACGTTCAGCAGCTCGTTCGGAATGCCGAGCTTGTCGCGGCAGTAGAGCACCTGCACGGCGAAAGCCTCGTTCAGCTCCCACAGGCCGATATCATCCATCTTCAGGCCGAAACGCTGCAGCAGCTTGGGCACGGCATAGACCGGGCCGATGCCCATCTCGTCAGGCTCGCAGCCGGCGACCGCCATGCCGCGATAGATGCCAAGCGGCTGTAGGCCGCGCTTCTCGGCCAGCTTGGCTTCCATCACCACGCAGGCCGACGCGCCGTCCGAAAGCTGGCTGGCATTGCCGGCCGTGATGAAATGGCCCGGACCACGCACCGGCTGCAGCGCCGCAAGGCCTTCGGCATTGGTGTCCGGACGGTTGCCTTCGTCCTTGGTGAGCGTGACGTCCTTGTAGGTGACCTCCTTGGTCTCCTTGTTGACCACCGCCATCTTGGTCGGCATCGGCACGATCTCGTCGTCGAACTTGCCGGCCTGCTGGGCGGCAGCCGTGCGCTTCTGGCTTTGCAGGGCGTATTCGTCCTGCGCCTCGCGGCTGATCCCGTAACGCTTGGCGACGACTTCCGCCGTGTCGATCATCGCCATGTAGATTTCCGGCTTGTTCTTCATCAGCCATTCGTCGCGGGCGCGAAACGTGTTCATATGCTCGTTCTGCACCAGCGAGATCGATTCCAGGCCGCCGCCGACCGCAATCGGCACATTGTCGTGAATCACCTGCTTGGCGGCGGTGGCGATCGCCATCAGACCAGAGCCGCATTGACGATCCACGCTCATGCCGGCAACCGAAACCGGCAGGCCCGCCGCAATGGCAGCGTTGCGCGCGATATTGCCGCCGGTCGCGCCCTGCTGGAGCGCCGCGCCCATGATCACGTCATCGATCTCGGCCGGATCGACCTTGGCGCGTTCGACCGCGGCGCGGATCGCATGAGCGCCGAGCGTGGCCGCATCGGTGTTGTTGAAGGCGCCGCGATAGGCCTTGCCGATCGGTGTGCGGGCAGTGGAGACGATGACGGCTTCGCGCATGAGGTTTCCTCCGTAATCCTGTTCGCAATCTATCCGTGATCCCGGTCAGGCGGTGACGCTAGCGCGACGACCGCCCTACTTCAACTGCGGCACCAGACGGTCGAGCGCTTCCGACAGTTTCGGCAATGACGCTGCGTAACAGAGCCGGATGCGCCCTTCCCCTGCGTCACCGAAGGCAATGCCCGGCGCCAGTCCCACGCGCGCCTTGTGCAGCATATCAATGCAGAATTGCAGACTGTCCGTCATGCCATCGACCGCGAAGAAGGCGTAGAAGGCGCCCTGCGGCTTGCCCAGGCGGATGCGCGGCAGCGGTGCGAGCGCCTGATAGACCATGTCCGCGGCGCGGCTGTAGCGTTCCACCAGCGATGCCACATAGGCATCGCCTTCATTCAGCGCCGCCACACCGCCCCATTGCGCGAAGGTCGTGGCATGCGAGACGTGGAACTCCGTCATCTTCTCGATGGCGGCCGCCAAGGCCGGCGTGGTGACGATCCAGCCGAGCCGCCAGCCGGTCATCGACCAGTTCTTTGAGAATGAATTGACGATCACCACCGGATCGTCGGCCGTAGCGATCGGATAGTAGCTCGGCGCATGCGGCGCGCCGTTATAAACGATGCGGCCATAGACTTCGTCGGAGAGAATCCAGATGCCGCGCGAACGGGCGAAATCGAGGATCGCGCGCAGTTCGTCCTCGCTCGCCACCCAGCCGGTCGGGTTGCCGGGGCTGTTGAGCATGATCAGCCGCGTGGAGGCATCGCAGGCATCGAACAGGCGGTTCAGATCCAGGCTCCAGCGGCCGTCTTCATCCTGCTGCAGATAGACGTCCCGCACGGCGCCGCCCAGCGCCTTGATTGCCTCGCGGCCGTTGGGCCAGATCGGCCCGATCACGACGGCATTGTCGCCGGCCTCGATCAGGCAGTTCAGCACGATCATCAGCGCATTCATGCCCGAGGCGCTGACCACGATGCGGCCCAGCGCGATGTCGGCGCTGTAGCTGCGCTTGAGATAGTCGCGGATCGCGGCCAGCAATTCGGGAATGCCGCGATTGGGTCCGTAGAAGGTTTCGCCGCGTGCCAGCGCCTGCACCGCGCCCTGGCGGATGAAGTCCGGCGTCGGCTCGTCGCCCTCGCCGACCCAAAGCGGAATCACGCCCTCGACGCCTTGGCCGGCGGCATAAACGGCGCGGATGCGCGAACCGGGCAGATCGAGGATGGTCTGACGAATACGGGGCTGGCTGGTCATAACACTCACTGTTTCAACAACGCTATCAACTGATGCAGGGCGGTATCGATATCCAGGCTGCCCGACAGCACGCCATCGGCCAGCGCATCCATTTCAGAGTCCGGCAGGCTGGCAAGACCCTGGCGCAGGCGATCCAGCGCCAGGGTCTGCAGCAGGCGCCGGGTGCGGGCGCGCGGATCGGGACGCTTGCGCTTGCCCACCGCGACGATGGCATCGGCGAGTTCGGCAACACCCTTGCCCGAGGTGGCGCTGGTCTGCAGCACCGGGATCGGCTGGCCTGACCGCTGCGCCGCCATCGCGGCCAGTTGCCGGGCCGAGCGTTCGGCGAACGGCAGGTCGGACTTGTTGACTACCAGGATATCGGCAATCTCCAGAATGCCGGCCTTGATCGCCTGGATGTCGTCGCCAAGACCCGGCGCATTCACCACCACGCGCACATCGGCGATCTCGGCCACTTCGACTTCCGACTGGCCGGTGCCGACGGTTTCCACCACCACCACATCGCGGCCGGCGGCATCGAAGACATCGATCACGCGTGCCGCCGTGCGCGACAGGCCGCCGAGATGGCCGCGGCTGGCCAGCGAGCGGATGAATACGCCCGGATCGGTGGCATGCTGGCCCATGCGGATGCGGTCGCCCAGAATGGCGCCGCCGGTGAGTGGGCTGGACGGATCGACGGCAACGACGCCAACCGTCTGATCGCGCCGGCGCAGCTCGGCCACATAGGCGGAAACGAGCGTCGACTTGCCCGCACCCGGCGCACCGGTGAAACCCACCACCAAAGCCCGGCCCAGCCTTCCGCGGATCGCCTGCAGCACGGGGCGGGCTTCAGCGGTTTCATTCTCGACGGCAGTGATCGCCCGCGCCAGGGCGGCGCGTTCGCCGTCCAGCAGGCGTGACAGCCATTCGGGCTGCTTTACCGGGATTTCCGCGTCAGGCTTTTGCATCGCCGCACCATACGCGCTAAGAAGTCGGCCCTACAAGAAGCCTGCCCCTCAACTTGTGCGGACCACGCCATGACGAACGCTCTCCGCCACGCCGCCAGCACGCCTCTTCGCGGCCCCCGCAGGTACGGCGCGATCAACTGGATCGGCCTGTGGACCCTGTACGTCAAGGAAGTGAAGCGTTTCATCAAGGTGATCACGCAGACGGTGCTGGCGCCGGTGGTGACGACGCTGCTGTTCTTCGCCGTCTTCGCACTGGCGCTGGGTGGCGCGGTGCGGCAGGTGGGCGGCCTGCCTTTCGTCGAATTCCTCGCGCCGGGCCTGATCATGATGGCGACGACGCAGAACGCCTTCGCCAACACCTCATCCTCGATCATGATCTCCAAGGTTCAGGGCAACATCGTCGACGTGCTGATGCCGCCGCTGAGCGCCGGCGAATTGCTGTTCGCCTATTCTATGGCAGGCGTGACGCGGGGCCTGACCGTGGCGCTGGCGGTCGGGCTTGCGGTCCTGCCCTTTGCGGAAATCCGCATCCATTCCTGGCCGGCGGTGCTGTATTTCGCCTTCTGCGGCTCGCTGATCCTCAGCCTGATCGGCATCCTGGCCGGGCTGTGGAGCGAGAAGTTCGACCATCTCGCCGCGGTGACCAACTTCATCGTCACGCCGCTGGCATTTCTCTCGGGCACCTTCTACTCGATCCAGCGCCTGCCCGAATTCTGGTACAACGCCGCCCATCTGAACCCGTTCTTCTTCATGATCGACGGATTCCGCTGGGGCATGACCGGGCATACCGATGGCGACGTGCTGATCGGCGGGGTGGCGCTGGGGGCGACCGGGGCAGCGCTATGGGCGCTGTGCTATGCGCTGCTGCGCCGGGGCTACCGGCTGAAGCCTTAAAATAAGGGGACTTCCCAGGCGGCCGGGCTCGGACTAGGGCCGGACCGCAAGCCATGCGCGGCCACACGGAGCCAAACTCGCCCAAACTCGTCCAAAACGAGCCAACGCGACCAAAGTCGCCTGACACGGCCCCAAGCCGGGCCAGAGGGGCCGGGCGGACTCCAGGCAGATCACAGCCATGATGTCCAACAGCAGGCCGGACTGGCGCCCCGCCCTGATTGAGAATATCAATCGCACATACTCAAGGATTAAAGTCACAGAGCATCGTAATCTCAGCCCTGGCGCATCTGACCCAGGCCGGCCTTGACCAGCCAGGCCGCCGCGCCGAACAGGGCCGCCGCCGCCCAGACCGCCGAGGTCTGGTCGCCATGGGCAATCGCCACACCGGCCACGATGGCCGCCAGGATACCCAGCAGGATGACAAGCCGGGCTCCCGGCACGGATCGGATCGTTGCCATAACTCGCTCTTTCTCCGGCCAGTTCCCGCCGGCTTCTGCTGCCGGCTCCCAAATAGCCCCTGCCGGCGCAGCCCCACCATGCCGCGCTGCAGCACGAAGGCGGTAATTAATTTCCGGCTATCTTCCCGCTCGGCCGCGCACCAGGTTACATGTAACCAGCGAGGCAGCATGACCAGACCGGCATCCAAGTCAGCTTCGCCCTCCCGCCAAAAGGTCCGGGCGCATCGGGAGCGTCTGCGCCGCCAAGGGCTGCGACCCATTCAGATCTGGGTGCCGGATACCCGCGCGCCCGGCTTTGCCGAGGAAGCGCATCGGCAGTCGCTGCTGGTCGCCCGCAGCCAGCACGAGTGGGACGACCAGAGCTTCATCGATTCCGTCTCCGATCTGGATGATGCATGAAGCGCGGCGATATCTGGACGATGGCCGGCGGGGCCGACTATGCCGGCAAACCTCGGACGGTGGCGATTCTGCAGGACGATCGCTTTGACGCCACGGCATCGATCACCATCTGCGCGATGACAACCAATCCTGCGGAAGCGCCCCTGTTCCGGTTGCCTGTCGAGCCGAGCGCTGGCAATGGCTTGCGCGAACCGTCACGGCTGATGGTGGACAAGATCACCACTGTGCCGAGGGCCAGGCTCGGCCGGCAGATCGGCCGCCTCTGCGACGAAGATATCGTGTGGCTGAACCGTGCAATGATGGTGTTTTTGGGATTGGCCGGACCGGCGACCTGACGGCGCGGCGGATGTGCCGCTTATGGCATCACACCAGCAGCTTCTCCAGCGCGGCCCTGATTTGCGGCGGAATCGGCACCGGCTTCTGCACGCCGCGCTCCACGAATACATGCACGAAATGGCCGGTGGCGGCGGGATGCGTCTCGCCTTCGCGGAACAGGCCGATCTCGTGGCGCACGGAGGAATTGCCGATCTTGGTCGTGCGCAGGCAGGCATCGATGGTTTCTGGAAAATTGATCGACTGGTGAAAGCGGCAGGCGGTTTCGACCACCAGCCCGATCACCTTGTCATTGACCATGTCCAGCCCGCCGAAGCGGATCATGTAATCGTTCACCAGCGTGTCGAAATACGAGTAATAAACCACGTTGTTGACATGCTGGTAGATGTCGACATCGCCGAGCCGCACCGGAATCTTCAGGCTGTGCTTGTAATCGGCGCGGGTCTGCTTTTTCGGATCGGTCTCGCTCATCGTTTCGATGCTCATTGCGTCTCAGCTCACAGCGCCTGTCACAGGGCCTGCTCGTAGATCTTCAGCGCATCCTCATAGGTCACTTCGCGCGGATTGTTGACCAGCAGGCGCTGCTGGTTCATCGCGTCTTTGGCCAGCATCGGCAGATGATTGTGGCTGATGCCGACCTGGCGGAGCTGCTTTTCCAGCTTCACGTCGTCGATGATGGCTTCCAGTTCGGCGATCAGCGCGCCGGCGGCGGTTTTGTCATTCTGGAAGCTCTGGCCCGGCAGCAGGATCGGCGCGAGTTCGGCATAATGCTGCACGGCGGCATCGAGATTGAAGCGCAGCACATGCGGCAGCATCAGCGCGTTCGACAGGCCATGCGGCACATGGAAATGGCCGCCGACCGGATAGGCCAGCGCATGCACCGCTGCCACCGGCGCATTGGCAAAGGCCATGCCCGCCAGCATGGCGCCAAGCAACATGTCAGAGCGTGCCTGGCGGTCCTTGGCGCCTGCCTCTGAGCAGACCTTGCGGATGTTGGACGACAGAAGGCGCAAAGCCTCACGCGCCAGCGCATCCGACATCGCGTTCTTCTTGTGCTTGGAGGTATAGGCTTCGATGGCATGCACCATCGCATCGACGCCCGTTGCCGCCGTGACATGGCGCGGCAGGCCAAGCGTCAGATCGGCATCGAGCAGCGCGATATCGGGCAGCAGGATCGGCGAGACCACGCCCTTCTTCTCGCTTTCGCCGGTGGTGATGATACTGATGCCGGTGACTTCCGAGCCGGTGCCCGCCGTGGTCGGCACCTGCACCAGCGGCAGGCGGCTGCCCTTGGCATTGCCGACGCCGTAGATCTCAAAAAGCTGCTGCGTCGCATTCGGCAGGAAGGCTACCAGCTTGGCGATATCCATCGACGAGCCGCCGCCGAAGCCGACCACGCCATCGGCCTTGTGCTGCTTCGCCAGGGCCACCGCCTCATGCACCAGATGCTCGGGCGGATCAGCTTCGGTCTTATCAAAGATCGCCACTTCGATGCCCGCGGCGGCGAGGCTGTCGAGCGCGGCCTTCGGCAGGCCAAGCTTCATCACGCCCGGATCGGTTACCAGCACCACCCGGCTGGCGCCAAGGCCGGCCATGAGCTCACCCAGCTTGGCGCTGGCGCCGGGCTCGCAATAAACGCGGCGGGTGGTTTCGAAACTTAGGCTGGTCATCCGGTCGTCCTCCACAAATCTTGTCGTTTGCAAAAGGCTAGCATTGCCGGCGGCCGGGGAAAAAGGCGCCGGACGGGGATTCTTGGACCTTTGATGCATGACGTACCGTCAAGCGGCGGTGCCTGACTGCAGTTCTCTGTTTCCGTCACCCGGGCCAAGCGATGCCGTTGCATCGCGCAGAGCCGGGGTCCCATTTTTTGTGTCGCATCGAAAGAACGGGATCACGGCATGCGCGGCGCGAAAAGCGCCGCTTGGCCGGGATGACGGTTAAGGACTTAGGCGATTTGATTGCCTGGCCGGGATGGCGGTTGGACGGCCATCCGGTTCTTGCACTTCACCAATACCCTCACCCTCCCGCTTCGCGGGTCCCTCCCTCTCCCAAGGCGGAGGATTAAAAGAAACAATCCCACGCCCATGCAGTGAGAGAGGGAGGGGGCCATCGCGCCGGCAATGCGAAGGTGGGGTCTATCCGGGCGCAGCCTCAGCCATGAAATCCGCCAAATGCATCCAGACATTCGCCGAATTGACAGGGTAGGCCCCCGGCCCGTAGATTCGCCCCTTCCCGCCAGCCCGGCCGCGAAAAACGCCGGGGCTGGCGTCATCGTTTTCAGTCTAGGCGTTTCTGGCGGCCAGCCCGGCCGGCCAGCATCCAAGGAGAGGTGCCGTGAGCGAAGCATTGATGTCGACCTACGCGAGGCAGAACCTCGCGTTCGAGCGGGGCGAGGGATCCTACCTCTACACCGCCGACGGTCGACGTTACCTGGACTTCGGTTCCGGCATCGCGGTCACCGCGCTGGGCCATAGCCATCCGCATCTGGTGAAAGCCATCCAGGACCAGGCCGCCAAGCTGTGGCATGTCTCGAACCTGTTCGAGATCCCGGAGCAGACCCGGCTGGCGCAGCGGCTGGTGGACAATTCCTTCGCCGACAAGGCCTTCTTCTGCAACTCGGGCGCCGAGGCGAACGAGGGCGCGGTGAAGGTTGCGCGCAAATACTGGGCCTCGAAGGGCCAGCCGGAGAAATACCGCATCATCACCTTCGACGGCGCCTTCCATGGCCGCACGCTGGCCATGCTGGCGGCCACCAACAACAAGAAGTATCTCGACGGCTTCGGGCCGAAGGTCGAGGGCTTCGACCACGTGCCGCTGAACGACCTCAAGGCGCTGAAGGCCGCCATCACGCCGGAGACGGCAGCCATCATGCTGGAGCCGATCCAGGGCGAAGGCGGCGTGCGCGAGGTGCCGAGCGAAATCCTGCGCGAGATCCGCAGGATCTGCGACGAGAACAAGCTGCTGCTGATTCTCGACGAAGTGCAGACCGGCATGGGCCGCACCGGCAAGCTGTTTGCCTATGAATGGGCCGGCATCGAGCCCGACATCATGACGCTGGCCAAGGGCCTGGGCGGCGGCTTCCCCGTCGGCGCGATCCTTGCCACTGCCGAAGCCGCATCGGGCATCGTGCCGGGCACCCATGGCACGACCTTCGGCGGCAACATCATGGCGATGACGGCGGGCAATGCCGTGCTGGACGTGATGCTGGAGCCGGGTTTCTTTGACGGCGTGCAGAAGCGTTCGTCCTATTTCCGCCAGCAGCTTGCCATGCTGCATGACCGCTATCCCGATGTGATCGAGGAAGTGCGCGGCCGGGGCTTCCTGCTTGCGGTGAAGACCAAGATGCCGAACAGCGACTTCCAGGCGGCCTTGCGCGACGAGCATGTGCTGGGCGTGACCGCCAGCGACAATACGGTGCGGCTGATTCCGCCGCTGACGATACCGGAGAAGGACATCGCCGAGGGCGTGAAGCGCATCGAGGCGGCCTGTCAGAAGCTGCAGGCGCAGGCGAGGGCCGAGGCGGCAAAATGAGTGCAATCCGGCATTTTCTCGATCTCGACCAGATCCCGGCCGAGACGCTGCGGCGGATTCTGGAACACGCCAGCAAGATGAAGGCCGGCCGCAAGGGCCTGCCGAAAGGCGCGGTCGAGCCGGACCGCCCGGCCAAGGACCGCATCCTGGCGATGATCTTCGAAAAGCCCTCGACCCGCACGCGCCTGTCGTTCGACAGCGCGATGCGGCAGCTCGGCGGCGCGACGATCATCCTGCGCGGCGACGAATTGCAGGTCGGCCGCGGCGAGTCGATCGCCGATACGGCGAAGATCCTGTCGGCCAATGTCGATGCGATCATGATCCGCACCGGCAATCCGAAGGTACTGACCGAGCTGGCCGAGAATGCCACCATTCCGGTGATCAACGGCCTGACCGACGACAGCCATCCCTGCCAGGTGATGGCCGACGTGATGACGTTTGAGGAAAAATGCGGGCCGATCCGCGGCCGCAAGCTCGCCTGGGTGGGTGACGGCAACAACATGGCGACCTCGCTGATCCATGCCGCCGTGCTGTTCGGCTTCCGCCTCGATCTCGCCTGCCCCGAAGAGCTGCAGCCGAGCAAGGCGGTGCTGCAATGGGCGGCCGCGCGGCAGGGCCAGATCTACGTCACCACTGACCCGGTGAAGGCGGTGGCCGATGCGGCCTGTGTGATCACCGATACCTGGGTGTCGATGGGCATGAAGGATGCCGAGCGCCGCCACAGGATTCTGGCGCCCTATCAGGTCAATGACAGCCTGATGAACCATGCCGCCAAGGACGCCATCTTCATGCATTGCCTGCCCGCCCATCGCGGCGAGGAAGTCACGGCGGATGTGATCGACGGTCCACGCTCGGTGGTATTCGACGAGGCGGAAAACCGCCTGCATGTGCAGAAGGCAATTCTCGCCTGGTGCTTTAACGGCTAGGTCCGCGACCCTATATTGGCCGTATTGTGAGCATGCCTCTTCACGACGATCTGTCGCTGCCGTTCCAGGTCGAACAATGCGACGTGCGCGGCCGCATCGTCCGGCTGGGCCCGGCGCTCGACCGCATTTTCGGGCGGCATGACTATCCCGAACCGGTCGCCATGCTGCTGGCCGAGGCGCTGACGCTTGCCGCCACCATGGCCACGGCACTGAAATTCGACGGCATTTTTTCGCTGCAAGCCAAGGGCGACGGGCCGGTTTCCACCCTGGTGGCCGATTGCCGCACGCCGGGCAATCTGCGCGGCTATGCAAGCTTCGATGCCGAGCGCCTGGAAGGGCTGGAACTCGGCCCGGGTGCCGAGGCAGGGCTGGTGCCGCTTTTGCTCGGCAAGGGCTATCTCGCCTTCACCATCGAGCCGCAAAGCGAGGATTTCGACCGCTATCAGGGCATCGTTGATCTTTCGGGCGCGCGGCTGGCCGATGCGGCGCATGCCTATTTCTCGCAATCCGAACAGCTCAATGCCCGCGTCGTGCTGGGCGCCGCCCATCGCAAGGGCGCCGATGGCCGCAAGCACTGGCGCGCCGGCGGCATCCTGCTGCAGCAATTGCCGCTGCAGCCCGGCGGCCTGACCCAGGAAGAGCGCGGCCAGGCCTGGGAAAAGGTCACCGCCCTGCTGGCGACAGCAAGGCATGAGGAACTGACCGATCCGCGGCTTGGCCAGAACGAATTGCTGTACCGCCTGTTCCATGAGGATGGCGTGCGCGTCTTCGAGCCGCTGCCGATGGTCGACCGCTGCACCTGCTCGGCCGACAAGGTGCGCGGCATCCTGACAACCTTCTCGCCCGAGGAGATCGACAGCATGGCGGTGGAAGGCGTCATCTCCGTGACCTGCCAGTTCTGCAGCGAGTCCTACAACTTTCCGCTCGAAGCCGTGCAGGCCGCGCGCGGATAAGCAGCGCCCAAGCTGAATAAAACGCGCCAGCCTCGCCGCTGCCGTCGCCGAGCCTTGAATTCGCCCTATTTGCCATCTAGCTAACGGCGGAAAACAAGGAGAAAAGCCATGCATGCTTTCGTCCGCGGCCTCGCTGCGCTCGGCTTGACGGTTCTGCTCGCGGCCTGCTCATCGGGTCCGCCGGAGCGGCTTTTCCTGCCCGAGATCACCTTCGAGCAATCGCCCAAGCTGACCTTCGCCGCCAGCAATGTCGAAACCGTGGTGGAATATCAGCCCTCGGCCCAGCCGCCGCATGTGGAGCTGAGCATCCCGCAGCCGCCTCTGGTGGTGGCGCAGCGCTGGGCGCGTGACCGCGTGGAGCTGGACAACAGCCAGCAGCACACCGTGCGCGTCGTCATCCGCAGGGCCAGCGTCACCGACACCGACCTGAAGAAGACCCCCGGCCTGCGCGGCAATTTCACCGAGGATCAGATTGCCCGCTTCGACACCGATGTGGAGATGGCGGTCGAACTGCGCGACGCCCGCGGCTTCCGCCTGGCCGAGGCTTCGGCTTCCGCCCGGCGCGCCACCAGCATGAGCGAGCGGGCCACGCTGAACGACCGCGACCGGATTCTTCATGACCTGGTCCGCGAGACCATGATGGACGTGAACCGGGAGCTGGAGCGCAATATCCGCCAGTATATGGCGCTCTACGTCCGGTGACGGCTAAGCCCTTGAAAACGGCTCCGTTCGTACGCAAACGGAGCGATCATACACTGTCCTAACGGCAGCCGATTTCGGCCCGGCCGAGGTTTGTCTCGGTCGGGTCGATCTGCTAGAGAGGGGCAAAACCTCCCCCGCCGCGGAGTTGGAAACGCCCACATGCCCATGTCGAAAAAGCGCCCGCTGGTGATCGTGACCCGCAAGCTGCCGGATCCGATCGAGACCCGGATGATGGAGCTGTTCGACACGCGTCTGAACGTGACGGACAAGCCGCTCAGCCAGGCCGAACTGATCGAGGCGGTGAAGACCGCCGACGTGCTGGTGCCGACCATCACCGACCGGATCGACGGCTCGATCCTCGCCCATGCCGGCCCGAATTTCCGCCTGATCGCCAATTTCGGCACCGGCGTCGACCATATCGACCTGGCCGCCGCCCGCCAGCGCGGCATTACCGTCACCAACACGCCAGGCGTGCTGACCGAGGATACCGCCGACATGACCATGGCGCTGATCCTTTCGGTGCCGCGGCGGCTGGTGGAAGGCGCGATGGCGCTGCAGCAGGGCAAGTTCGAAGGCTGGTCGCCGACCTGGATGCTGGGCAAGCGCATCTGGGGCAAGCGGCTCGGCATCATTGGCATGGGCCGCATCGGCCAGGCGGTAGCACGCCGCGCCAAGGCATTCGGCCTGTCGATCCATTACCACAACCGCAAGCGCGTGCATGAAAGCATCGAGCGGGAGCTGGAAGCAACCTATTGGGAAAGCCTCGACCAGATGCTGGCGCGCATGGACATCATCTCGGTCAACTGCCCGCATACGCCAGCCACCTTCCATCTGCTGTCGGCGCGGCGCCTCGATCTTTTGCAGCCGCATGCCTATATCGTGAATACCGCGCGCGGCGAGGTGATCGACGAGAACGCACTGGTGCGCAAGCTGCGCAAGGGCGACATCGCCGGGGCCGGGCTGGACGTGTTCGAGCATGAGCCCGCCGTCAATCCGAAGCTGATCGAGCTGAACAACGTGGTGCTGCTGCCGCATATGGGCTCGGCCACGCTGGAAGGCCGCATCGACATGGGCGAGAAGGTCATCATCAACATCAAGACCTTCGCCGACGGCCATGCTCCGCCCGACCGGGTGATTGCGGGCCTGCTGTAAGCCCCGCCTGCTGCAAGTCTTACGTACGGCGCCGGACGATCCTCCGGCGCCGTTTTCACATCCGATGCCCTTCAAGCCAGGCTGCATGCGGCATCATGCGTGCTTACAAGCAGGCGCAACTTGGCCTATCCTAACGGCCAGGGTTGCTCCCAGACTGGCCGAGCCATCGCATGACCGCCTTGCCGCCGCATTATGCCCCCTGTCCGCCCGATCTGGGCGATCTGCTGGAATCGCATGGGCGGTTCGTGTCCTCGCTGAACAGTTCGGTGCGGATCGGCCGCCGGCTGCATCTCGACCGCATCAATTTCGACGCCATCAAGCTGCACCGCCGCAATCTGCGGCGCGCGCATCTGCATTTCTGCCGGATGGTCTGCGCTGACCTGCGCGAATGCAATTTCGCTGAAGCCGAGCTTCCCGGTGGCGACTTCACCGCCGCCGACCTGACCGAGGCCGATTTCACCAAGGCCGATCTGCGCGGCGCGGATTTCAGCCGCGCGGTACTGGCCGGAACCCGTTTCACCGAAGCCCAGCTTGGCCCCTATCGCGACGGCACCGACCACACCGCCACCAAGCTGCATTCCGCGGTGCTGCGCGGCGCATCCTTTGCGCGCGCCACCCTGGTGGAGGCGAGCTTTGAGAAGGCCAATCTGCAGGATGCCGATTTCGCCTTCACGCGGCTGGAGAATGTGCGCTTTCAGGGCGCCGATCTGCGCGGCGCCTCGTTTGCCTTGGCGGATATCCCGCAGGATGTTGCGGCCGCCATCGAAGCCGCCGGCGGCAAGCTGCCGCGGCCGCCCGCCGCCACCGAGCTGGCCGAAATTGTCTGGCAGCACACGACCTGGATCAGGACCGACGGCAAGCAGGGCAGCCGCGCCAGCCTGCGCGGCGCCTGCCTGACCGGCGTCAACCTGGCTGGCGCCGATTTAAGCGGCGCGGATCTGGCTCATGCCAATCTGGCCGGCGCCGATCTGACACGGGCCAAGCTGATCTGCACGGACTTGCGCGGCGCCAATCTTTCGCGTGCACGGCTGGAGCAGGCCGATTTCCGCGGCGCCATGCTGGAGGGCAGCTTCGGCTTCCTGCCGGCCGGCAGCCTTTAATCACGCGCGATTGGATTATGCGCGCCTGGTCACGCGCGGTTGCGCTGCCTGGAATAGCTTTCGCGGATCACGCGCTCCAGCGCATCGGCCAGCGCGTCGGCACGATAGGGTTTGGCGATGATGTCGAAGCCCTGGCGGTCGACTTCGGCTGCCGCATAGACGATGCCGCTGGCAAGCAGGATCGGCAGAGCCGGAAAATGGCTGCGCACCTTCTGCGCCAGTTCCTGGCCGCTCATGCCGCCGGGCATCACGATATCGGAAAACAGCACATCGAATTGCTGGCCGCCGAGCAGCAATGCCAGGGCGGTGCGGGCATCCCGGGCGCGGTGGCTTTCATAGCCCAGCATGGTCAGCATGCGGGTCGCCATCGCAGCCACCGCGTCGTCATCCTCGACCAGCAGCACCCGGCCGCGGCCGCGCCGCGCAGTCCCTGAATTCGGCACGGACGGCGCATCGGTTTCCACGACAGCGCGCGGCAGATAGAGCGTCACCGTCGTGCCCTGCCCTTCGACGCTTTCGACCATGGCACGGCCGCCTGCCTGCTGGCAGAAGCCGTAGACCTGACACAGGCCCAGGCCGGTGCCCTTGCCGATTTCCTTGGTGGTGAAGAAGGGCTCGAACACCCGCTTCAGATCGTCGCCGGCGATGCCATGGCCGGTATCGGACAGGCTGAGCTGCACGTAATCGCCGGCAAGCCCGAGGCTCGGTTCCTGCTTCTCGATGGCGGCGATGTTGCGGCCCGCGATCCGCACCAGCCCGCCATCGGGCATGGCATCGCGCGCATTGACGCAGAGATTGACCATGGCGAGATCGAGTTCGTCGCCATCGCAGCGCACCGGCCAGAGATCTTCCGGCCAGTCGAAGACGAGGCGGATATCGCCGCGCAAGGACTGCGTCAGGAATGAGCCCATGTCCCGCGCGCGCTGTTTCAGGTCGATGGTGTCAGTCTTGAGCGGCTTGTTGCGGGAAAAAGTCATCAATTGCCGGATCAGCCGCGCGCCGCGTTCGGCCGCATGATTGATCGCCAACAGGGATTCCATGTCCGGCCGGTCTCTGAACCGTTCCATCAGTTCATCGACATTGCCGATGATGACGGCGAGCAGGTTGTTGAAGTCATGGGCGATGCCGCCGGTCATGCGGCCGATGGCTTCCAGCTTCTGCACGTCGCGCAGGGCCGCCTCCATCCGCTCGCGCTCGGCTGCTTCCTCTTCCAGCCGCTGCGTGCGTTCCTGCACCCGCTGCTCCAGGGTTTCGTTCAGCTGCCGCAGCCGCGCCTTGCTTTCGCGCAGCGCCTGATTGGTCTGCTGCAACTCCAGCGCATGCCGCACATAGAGCGCGCGGGTTTCCAAAAGCAGCACCAGCAGCACGGTGCCGGAGGCCAAGAGGCCATAAATGCGGCCGGCATAGAAGCCGAGATCGAACCGCCCGCCATTGAATACCGCCGCCAGCGCAACATCGAGCAGCCAGGCGCCGACCACCACGACCAGCCAGAGATCGAGTGCGGTATCCGCCTTGCGGCGCCACAGCAGCAGCAGGGCGAACAGGCCGATCAGCCATACCGCCAAGACGACCACGCTCATCATCGGCGTATAGCGGTCGCCGTCCATGATGGCCGGCAGCCAGTCCTGCCCGGCCGACGTCAGCGCCATCACGACAGCCACCACGGCGGCAACGACGATGACGGAAAAGGTGATGATCTGGTTCGGCGGAGCATCGATTTTCGCGCCGTTGAACAGCGCATAACCGATTACCAGCAGCGAAAAACCGCCATGCCAGATCATGTAAAGCCAGGCGGTGGTCTGCGCACCGCTGCCCAGCAGGCCGCCTGGCGCGAACAGGCCGGGGAAGCTGAGGGTATGCGCCACCACCATCAGCGTGGTGAACAGATAGGCGCTGGCAAGAATGAGAAGTCCGCGCGTGCGTACGATGCTGAACTGCCCGAACAGCAGCACGGCAATGATCAGATGACTGATCACCAGTGCCGATTGATAAAGCGGGATGAAGGCGTCCAGGCGCGGGAGCTGAACCTTGGCGAAGGGCGCGAGCGCGACGAAAACCGCCAGCGATACCGCCATGACCGCAAAAGCGAAGCGGCGCTCGCCGGGGCGGGCCGGCAATAGCGACAGGAAAACCGGTGTCTCTTCACCGGACGCGCCAGTTCGACCGGAGCCGCTTTCTGCGGCAATCTCCGCTTTCGACATGACCGCTCCCTTCGGACAGTCAGCAGGCTCCTTCGTGAGCCCAGCTTATCGTCCAGTGAGAGAGCGTGTCGATATAAATCGCGCCTGGATAAATCTAGCCTGAGTTAGCGCAGAAAGAGGCGACGGTCATGCCGTCGCCTTCATCGCCTCCGCGGCCGCGAGATCAACCGAGACGAGCGTCGAGACGCCACGTTCGGCCATGGTGACGCCAAACAGGCGGTCCATGCGGGCCATGGTGATCGGATGGTGGGTCACCACGATGAAGCGCGTGCCCTCGCCGATATCGGAGGTCTGGCGCGCCATCGCTTCCATCAGATTGCACAGACGCTCGACGTTGGAGTCGTCCAGCGGCGCGTCCACCTCGTCCAGCACGCAGATCGGCGCCGGGTTGGTGAGGAAGACGGCAAACAGCAGCGACAAGGCCGTCAGCGCCTGCTCGCCGCCCGAAAGCAACGACATCACCTGCAGACGCTTGCCCGGCGGCGAGGCGTAGATTTCGAGGCCCGCCTGCAGCGGATCGTCGCTTTCGACGAGCTGCAGATGCGCGCGGCCGCCGCCGAAGACTTCGACGAACAGCTTCTGGAAATGCTCGTCGACCTTCTTGAAGGCATCGAGCAGACGCTCGCGGCCTTCCTTGTTCAGCGACGCGATGCCCTGGCGCAGCTTGTCAATGGCGGCGACGAGATCGTTCTGCTCGGTCTGCAAAGTGGTCAGCTTCTCTTCCACTTCCTGCGCCTCGATATCGGCGCGCAGGTTGACCGGGCCCATATTGTCGCGCTCCTTGCGCAGACGCTCGAGGCGGTTTTCGACCTGCGACAGTTCGGGGAATTCCTCGCCCTCTTCGACCTCGCCGGCCTTGAGCACTTCGTCCAGGGTACAGTCCAGCGCCTCGCGCACGCGGATCGCCAGTTCGTCCATGCTGGTGCGCTGATGCTCCAGATCGGCCTCGGCGCGCACGCGCTCCTCGCGGGCGGCGCCCATGAGCTGCTCCAGTTCGCGCGCAGTCTTGGCCGCAAGCTGCTGCGCCGCTTCGGCATTGGCAAGATGGTCGGCGGCCTGCTGGCGCTCGGCCTCGGCAATGGCGATCTGATCGAGCAGCGCCTGCCGGCGGCTTTCGAGTTCGAGCGGGATCTGCTCCAGCTTGGCCAGTTCGGCTTCCGCCTCTTCGCGGCGGGCAGCGAGCTGGCCCATCTGCTGGGTGGCGCTTTCGTAACGCGCGGCGGCGTTGCGGCGCTCGATGACGATGGCTTCGAGACGGCGCGCGCGCGCCTCGGCATCGCGGCGAAGCTGCTCCAGCGCAGCGCGGCGCTCGGCCAAAGCCTGACGCAGGCTGTTGACCTCTTCGCGCACCATTGCGATCAGTTCGCGCACTTCGTCTTCCGGCGGCATCGCCTCCAGAGCGGCGGCCTCGGCCTGACGCGCCTGCTCGGTTTCGGCGATCTCGGCTTCGGTCTGCTGCTTCTGTTCAGCAAGGGCCGCAAGGCGCGACTGGCGTTCGGCTTCCTTGCGCACGACTTCCGCCTGCAATTCACGGGCAGCGGCCAGATCGCGGTCGGCGCGGGCAATATCCTGAGTGGCGCGCTCGCGCGCCGCCTGACGGTCGCGCTCGACCGCGGCGATGGCCTGGGTGGCGCGTTCGCGCGCTGCCTGGCGGTCGCGTTCGGCCTGGGCGACATTCTGATTGGCATGATCGCGCGCGGCCTGGCGCTCGCGCTCAGCCGCAGCCACCGCCTGGCTGGCGCGCTCGCGCGCCTCCAATGCGGAGCGTTCGGCCGCCTGCACCATGGCGGCAGCCTGCTGGCGGGCGTCGTCGCGCGCCTGCTCGGCCGCCTGCACGACCTGCGTCGCCTGCTGGCGCGCTTCGTTGCGGGCCTGCTCGGCCGCCTGCACCACGGCATTGGCCTGCTGGCGGGCGGCATCGCGCTGCGCTTCGGCGGCGGCAATCGCCTGACGCGCGGCGCGCTCCTGCGCGGCGGCGGCTTCGGTCGCCTGCTTGGCCTCTTCATAGGCGCGCTGGGCTTCGGCCAGCTTGCCTTCCAGCTCGCGCATTTCCTCGCGCAGATCGGCAAGGCGGTTGCGCTGCTCCAGCTTGATCGAGGCGGAGGTCGGCGCGCCGGCCTTCACCGTGAAGCCGTCCCAGCGCCACAGCGCGCCGGAGCGGGTGACCAGACGCTGGCCCAGCTTCAGATCGGCCCGCAGGCGCGCGCCATCAGCATCGTCGGCCACCACGCCGATCTGGCTGAGGCGGCGCTGCAATGCGGCGGCGCCGGTGACGTATTTCGACAGCGGCTCGGCACCAAACGGCAAAGCCGGCGCATCGGTCAGCGGCGGCAGCGCATCCCAGTGCATCGGCGCATTGGGATCGGTGGCGGCATTCAGCTCATCGGCCAGCGCGGCGCCCAGAGCCTTTTCGTAACCCGGCTCGACCGTGACCTGGTCGATCAGCGGCGGGAAGAGATTGCTCTCGTCAATCTTGAGCAGCTTGGTGAGACCGGCTTCCTCCGCCTTCAGGCGGGTGAGTTCGCCCTGCACGCCCTGCCAGGCATCGCGGGCGGCCTGCTCGGCCTGGGCCTTGGCCTGGCGCTCGGCCTCGGCGGCTTCCTGGGCGCGGCGCGCTTCGGCGATCTTCTCGGCATGCTCGGCCTCGACGGCATTCACGCCGGCGCGGGCCGCTTCGAGCTTCTGCGCATGTTCGGCTTCGACGGCGTTCAGACCGGCGCGGGCCGCTTCGATCTTGTCGGCATGCTCGCCTTCGACGGCAGCCAGAGCGGTGCGGGCCGCTTCGATCTTCTGCTCATGCTCGGCATCCAGCGCGGTCATCGCCTGGCGCGCGGCCTCGATCTTCTGCGCATGCTCGGCTTCGACGGCTTCCAGCGCCGCGCGGGCCGCCTCGATCAGGCGGGCCTGTTCGGCCTCCACGGCTTCGTAAGCCTGACGGGCCGCTTCGATCTTCTCGGCGAATTCCTGCTCAACGCCATCCAGAGCGGCGCGGGCGGCTTCGACGGCCTGCTGCTTGGCCTCGACTTCCGCATTGGCGATCTCGGCTTCGGCCTGCGCTTCGGTCTGCTCCTGCAGGCGCTGCTCTTCCTGAACGATCTCGTCCAGGCGGGCGCGCAAGCGGGCAAGGCGGCGCTCGGCATCCTCGATGGCCTGGCGCAGGCGGGCGCGCTGGGCCTGCTCCTGGGCGGCACGGTCGGTCAGACGGTCGAGTTCGGCCTGGCGCTCATCGACGCGGCCCTGCGCTTCGGCGACGCCGCTTTCGGCGCCGGCCTGCGCTTCGGCTTCGCCGGCACGCTGGGCTTCGAGTTCCTGCGTTTCGGCATCCAGCCGTGCGACGGTAGCCTGCGCCTCTTCGGCCAGATTGCCTTCGCGGCCGGCATCGGCCTGGATCTGCGCCAGACGCTGGCGCACCTGCTCGGCCGCTTCCTGAGCGCGGGCGGCTTCGGCATCAAGGCCTTCGCGGGCAACCGTCAGGCGATGCAGCTTGGCGCCGGCTTCCGCCTCATGCTGGCGCAGCGGCGGTAAAGCCTCGGCGGCGACGCGCTCGGCTTCATGCGCTTCCGAAACCTGCAAGGTGCGGTCAGCCACTTCACGCTCGGCGGCATGCAGGGCCTGCTCGGCCTCGGCCAGCGCCTTGCGCAAGGCTTCGTGCTTGAGATGGAACAGGATCGCTTCGGTCTTGCGGATCTGACCGGCGATGTTGCGGTAGCGGCTGGCCTGACGCGCCTGACGCTTCAGGGACTGCAACTGGTTGTCGAGCTGGCCGATGACATCGACCACGCGTTCCAGATTCTGCTCGGCGGCCTTCAGGCGCAGCTCGGCCTCGTGACGGCGCGAATGCAGACCGGAAATGCCTGCCGCCTCTTCCAGCAGCATGCGGCGGTCGGTCGGCTTGGCGTTGATGATGGCGCCGACGCGGCCCTGGCTGACCATGGCGGGCGAATTGGCGCCCGAGGCGAGATCGGCGAACAGCAACTGCACGTCGCGCATGCGCACTTCGTTGCCGTTGATGCTGTAGTCGGAGCCCTTCTCGCGCTCGATGCGGCGCGTGATCTCCAGGACTTCCTGATCGTTGAAGGCCGGCGGCGCGGTGCGCGACTTGTTGTCGAGGGTGAGCGTGACTTCAGCGATGTTGCGGGCAGGACGCGTCGCCGTGCCGGCGAAGATCATGTCGTCCATGCCCGAGCCACGCATGCGCTTGGCGGAATTCTCGCCCATCACCCAGCGCAGCGCTTCCACCAAGTTGGACTTGCCGCAACCATTCGGACCGACGATCCCGGTCAGGCCGGGATGGATGATGAAATCCGTCGGCTCGACGAAGGACTTGAAGCCGGACAAGCGCAACTTGGTGAACTGCACGGGAACTCCCTTTCGTAGTCAGCGTGTGGCGATTACTTCGCCAGCGCGTTGAGCTTATTGCGCAACTCTTCCCACGACGGCACGCCGGGTTCGGTCTTGCCGTTGATGATCAGGGTCGGCGTCGAATTGACGTTGAACTTCTGATTGCCTTCGAGGCGCTGGTTCAGGATGTAGTCGCCCAGCGTCTTGTCGGCGAAGCAGGTGTCGACCTGCTCGGAGGACATGCCGCCGAGGCGGGCGATCTGCTTCAACGCCCCCATCGGATCCTGCGCGGTGGCCCACTGGCGCTGCTGCGCAAACAGCACGTCGAGATAGGTGAAGTAGCGCTCCGGCCCGCCGCAGCGCGCCACGATGGCGCCGGCAAAGGCGAGCTGATCGAGCGGGAAGTCGCGGAACACCAGCTTGACCTTCCCGGTCTCGATGAATTCCTTCTTCAGCTCCGGCAGGATGCTGGAATGGAAATTGGCGCAATGCGGGCAGGTCAGCGACGCATACTCGACGATGGTGACCGGCGCGTCAGCCTTGCCCAGCACCATGTCCTGCAGGCGCGGGTCTGACGCTTGCGCCTGGGCTGCCGAACCCAGGCCCAGAATGGCAAGACACAGGGTCAGAGCAAAGACAAAACGCTGTATATATTTCATAGGGATGCTCCTACCCCCAACATGTAGGGGGCCATTTTATGGATGGGTCTACCCGGCCTCAACCGGACTCTGCCGTTATCCACAAGAATCTGGCGCCGGCAAGGCGCCCAAAGCAGCGATCAGCGCCGCGCACCAAGAAGTGATCGGCCAAGGCTTTCAAGCACTTGGCGCAGGCTTTTATCCTCGATTCCAGCGAGCATTTCGGCGAGCTGGCGCTGCTGCTGATCGGTGAGCGGATGGCGCTCCCGCCGAGTCGCCAATCCCGAGTCGCGCGGCGACTCGGGGCGGCGGATCGGCATCTGCTTCAGTTTCAGACCGGCCACGGCGCGGTAGCCGAAATAGCCGTTGATCTTCTCGACCACCAGCGGAGACAGATGCTGAAGCTCCAGCGCGAAGGCCGGGCTGACCGCGACTTCCAGTGTCGCGGCATGGCCTGCGCCTGCGGCATAGATCAGCCGCTCGGGCTGGGTTTCGGCCGCCAGCAGCGGCCCGACAATGGCGGTCCAATGGCCAAGGATATCGACCAAGGCCGCGCCGCGCTTCTTCAGCACCGGATTGGTCAGCCGGCTGGTCGCCAGTCCCAGAGCCTTGGGCGCATTGAAGCGCCGGCCAGGATCGTGCCGCGTTGCATCCTGCCTGGCTGCAACCTTCGCTGAATCGGGCTTCTTGGCGGACTCATCGCTCATGGCCGCATTCTACGCCGCATATCATCCGCGCGCGATGCTTGCCTGCGTCTTCGCCGATGCTAGGGTCGCGCCATGCCCAGCCCCCGCCGGCCATCCGACATCGCGACGCCTCTGCTCGCCTGGTACGACCGGCATCATCGCGTGCTGCCCTGGCGCGCGCCGCCCGGTGCGCCGCCGATGGAGCCCTATCGCGTCTGGCTCAGCGAGGTGATGCTGCAGCAGACGACCGTGCCGGCGGTGGTTCCGTATTTCGACAAATTCCTGCGCCGCTGGCCGCGCGTGGAAGACCTCGCCGCAGCGCCGGTGGAAGACGTGATGGAAGCCTGGGCGGGGCTTGGCTACTACGCGCGCGCCCGCAACCTGCATAAATGCGCGCAGGCCGTGGCGAGCAAACTTGGCGGGCGTTTTCCCGATACCGAGGAAGGCCTGCTGGAACTGCCGGGCATCGGCGCCTATACGGCGGCTGCAATTGCAGCAATCGCTTTCAACCGCCCGGCTGCCGTGATGGATGGCAATATCGAGCGCGTGATCGCGCGGCTGTTTGCCATCGAAACACCGTTGCCGCAGGCGAAACCGGAACTGCGCGAGCGCGTCAAGGGCATTACGCCGCAGCAGCGGCCGGGCGATTTCGCGCAGGCGATGATGGATCTGGGCGCGACCGTCTGCACACCCAAATCCCCCAATTGCCTGATCTGTCCGCTGGCGGCGATGTGCAAAGCGCGCAAGGCCGGCATCGCCCAGGCGCTGCCGCGCAAGGCCACCAAAGTCGGGCGACCGGTGCGGCATACGCTGGCCTTCCTGCTGGAACGCGACGATGGCGCGGTTCTGCTGCGCCGCCGGCCGCCGCAAGGCCTGCTTGGCGGCATGCTGGAAGTTCCCAGCGCACCCTGGCGCGAGACGCCGTGGCAGAATGGCGAAGCGCTGAAGCATGCGCCGACGGACTGCGACTGGCAGCCGATGCCGGGCGAGACGGAGCATGTCTTCACCCATTTCGCGCTGAAGATCGCAGCCGTACATGGCCGCATCTCCGCGCGCGAGGCGGCCAAGCTGGATGGCCTGTGGCAGCAGCCGCGCGAAGCGGCGCTGCCGACCGTGATGAAGAAGATGCTGCGGCTGCTGCCGCAGGAAGCGGCAGCTAAATCGACGAAAAGTCGCCGTGCCGCCCCAGCCCGCTCTTGAAGCGCGCGGCGCCGGAAATCGCCTCCTGCTGAATGATCGGCAGGCCGCCCTCGGCCTCATCATGCAAGGCGGCATCGAGCGAAAGATCCCATTGCCGGTAGCTGGAGGCACGGTCGGCTTTCATGCAGGCATTGGGGAAACGCGCAATTTCTTCTGCCAAAGCCTCAGCCGCGGCGCGCGCTTCGCCCTTGGGCACGACACGATTGGCCAGCCCCATCTGCAAGGCCTCGTCTGCCTTCACCGGACGGCCGGTGAGAATCATGTCGAGCGCGCGGCTATGACCGATCAGACGTGGCAGGCGCACCGTGCCGCCGTCGATCAAAGGCACGCCCCAGCGGCGGCAGAAGACGCCGAAGACCGCATCTTCCTCAGCCACGCGCAGATCGCACCACAGCGCCAGTTCCAGCCCGCCGGCAACCGCATAGCCCGACACGGCGGCGATCACCGGCTTGGACAGAAACAGCCGCGTTGGCCCCATCGGGCCTTCGCCTTCCGGCGAGACATCGTTGCGCTTGTCGCCATCGGCCACTGCCTTGAGATCGGCGCCGGCGCAGAAATGACCGCCCGCGCCCCACAGCACGGCAACGCGCGCGGAATCGTCCGCGTCGAAATCCTTGAAAGCCTGACGCAGCGCATCGGCTGTCGGGCGATCAACCGCATTGCGCGCTGCGGGCCGGTTGATGATCACCGTGGTGACCGCACCCTTCTTTTCGATCTCGACATTCGCCATGGCGCCCTCCCCTTAATAATCGAGACGGCAGGCTGACAGTCTCAACGCTCAGGGGCAAGCCCTTCCGTTGCGGCTGTCGTTGCGGCAATCTGCGACCGGCAAATGTTGACGAACAAAACTCTTCGAATACCGACAAATCCATGACTTCTGATTGGCGCAGATCGCTGTGGCGCGGCACGGGCATCCTGATTCAGCCCGTCATTCGCGCCTGGTTGCAGCGGCGCGCGGCCTCCGGGAAGGAGGATCCGGCGCGGCTGGGCGAGCGATTCGGCGAGGCCTCTCATGCGCGACCCGACGGCAAGCTGATCTGGTGCCATGCGGCCAGCGTCGGCGAGGCGCAATCAGTGCTGCCGCTGCTGCAGCATCTGCATGAGACGCGGCCCGACATCACACTGCTGCTGACCACCGGCACGGTAACGTCTGCTGCCCTGGCGCAGCAGCGCGGCGGCAACGCGATCCTGCATCAGTTTGTGCCGGTCGATCTGCCCGGTGCCGTCGACCGCTTTCTCGATCACTGGCGGCCCGATCTGGCACTGTGGACGGAGTCGGAATTCTGGCCAGGAATCCTGAGCGAGCTGCGCCGTCGCGGCCTGCCCGTTCTGCTGATCAATGCGCGGATGTCGGACCGCTCCTGCCGGCGCTGGAAATTGGTGCCAAAAACCGCGAAATGGCTGCTGGGCTGTTTTACCGCGATCTATGCGCAGACCAGGCAGGATGCAGCGCGCCTGCGCCAGCTTGGCGCCAGCGACGTGCTGGAAGCAGGCAACCTGAAGGAAGCCGCGCCGCCTTTGCCAGCAGAACACGATGCCGTGGTGCAATGGCAGATGGCCCTGGATGGCCGCACGCGCTGGTTGGCAGCCAGCACGCATCCCGGCGAAGAGACGGCAATCGCGCGCGTGCATCGCAGCCTGAAGCAGCGTTTTCCGCAGCTCCTGACCTTCATCGTGCCGCGTCATCCGCAGCGTGGCCCCGAGATCGCGGACACTCTGGCGCAGGAAGGCTTTGCCCTCGCGCTGCGCTCGCGCAATGACGCGATCACGCCGCAGACCGATCTTTACATCGCCGATACTTTGGGCGAGCTCGGATTGTGGTACCGGTTATGCCCGCTGGTTTTCATGGGCGGCTCGCTGATCCCGCATGGCGGCCAGAATCCGCTGGAGCCGGCGCGGCTCCATTGCGCCCTGCTGTTCGGGCCGTCGATGTTCAATTTCAGCGACGCGGTCGCCGGATTGCTGCATGCCGATGGCGCGCAGCAGATTGCCGACGAGGCTGAATTGACGGCGGCTGCCGGCATTCTGCTGGCCGAGCCGCAGCGCCGAGAGGCGATGGGCGAAGCGGCGCAGCGCTATGCCACGGCGCAGAACGAAGTGATCGATGTGCTGGCCGAGGCGGCGCTGAAGCGCCTTTAAGGTATCCGGATTTCTTCTAAGGAAAATCCCGGGTCGGCAGCGCACCACCTGGTGCTGCGCTGCGCCCGGGATGCGATACGTGTCTTACACCGAAGCGTGTCTTACACGAACGGCTTGGCGATATGGGCGACCTCCTCCATGGAGGAGCCGAAATGCTGGGGGTTCGACATGTCGGTGATCTTCGCGTAATTGGCGGCGAAATCCTCTATGGTGACCTTGGCATCGACGCCGAAGAACATGCCTTGCGATTCCATGATCTGCATCTTGGCGTAGAAGCCCGCGCCGGCCGAGATGATGTCGCCCGTCGTCGTGCAGGCCTCCGAGCAAAGATAAGCGACTGCCTGCGAGACATATTCGGGCTTCAGATGCGGCAGCAGCTTGGGCGGCAGCAGGGATTCGGTCATGCGGGTGGCGGCGACCGGCGCGATGGTGTTGACCAGGATGCCGTATTTCGCGCCTTCCTGCTTCAGCGCATTCATCAGGCCGACCACGCCCATCTTGGCGCCAGCATAGTTCGACTGGCCGAAATTGCCGTACAGGCCGGAATTCGACGAGGTCATCACCACGCGGCCGTAATTCTGCTGCTGCATGATCGGCCAGGCGGCCTTGGTCACGTAAGCCGAGCCAAGGAAATGCACCTTCACGACCGTGTCAAAATCGGCGAGATCCATCTTGGCGAAGGTCTTGTCGCGCAGGATGCCGGCATTGTTGACCACGATATCGACGCGGCCCCAGGCATCCATCGCCGTCTTGACGATATTCGCCGCCGCTTCCGGCTCAGAAACGCTGTCGTAGTTCGCTACCGCTTCGCCGCCGGCCGCCTTGATCTCGGCCACCACCGCATCGGCCGCCTTGGACGAAGCGCCGCTGCCATCGACCGCGCCGCCGAGATCGTTGACCACCACTTTCGCGCCGCGGGAAGCGAGCAGCAAGGCATGCGAGCGGCCCAGTCCGGCACCGGCGCCGGTGACGATGGCAACGCGGTTGTTGAAGTCGATGGCCATAGATCTTCCTCCGTCTGTGGTTTGTCTGATGTCTTTTGTGTGAATTGACGACTGAGATGGTTCGTCAGATTCTGTATTCGAGCAGCAGGTCGCAGACCTCGCGCACCGCACCGTTGCCGCCCGAGGCTTCGGTGATATAGACGGCAGCTTTTTTCACCTGCGGGCGGGCATTGGCGACGGCCACGGGCAGGCCGATGGCGCCCATCAATTCGAGATCGTTCAGATCGTCGGCGACATGGCAGACCTCATGCAGGCCGATGCCGGTCGCAGCGCAGATTTCCTGCAGCTTGGGCAGCTTGTCGTGGATGCCCATATAGCCGTGGCGGATTTTCAGCTTCTCGATGCGGCGGCTGATTGAGGGCGTGTCGCTCTGGGTGATCAGCGCCACCTCGATGCCGGCCTGCATGACGGCGACGATGCCGAAGCCGTCCTGGACGAAATACTTGCGCAGCTCCGAGCCGTCCTCGGCGTAATACAGGCCGCCATCGGTCAGCGTCCCGTCGAGATCGAGCGACAGCAGTTTGACCTGCCGGAACTTGGCGATGAGGTCGGCATCGAGCATTCAATCCCCCGCGAACTCCGTGAAACAACTCTGGCGGGGGAGATTAGGCGGAAGCCGGGCCGGACGCCAGCCGTGACGCCGCGTCAGCCGGCCATGCGTCATTGTGGCCGTTATTTCTGATTCAGGCGGTTGCGATCGAGTTCGAGCTGGCGGCGCTGATTCTCCAGCCGCAGACGCTCGTTCTCCAGCGCGCGCCGCGTCGCATCGTCCTGACGGCGCTGGTTCATCTCCTCGATGCGGCGGCGGTCCGGATCGGCCGAGCGCAGGCGCTGCTGCTCGATCTGGCGCTGCTGCTCGCTGTCGCGGAAGCGCTGGGAATCGAGATTGCGCTGCTCGCGCTCCAGTTCCAGGCGGCGGTCTTCCTGGCGCAGGCGGTCCCATTCATTGGGGCCAGGCGTCTGCGCGGCGGCAGAAGCCGCGATGCTCATGAACAGGGTAATGGCCAGGGCATTTCGCATGAGAGGCATGATGGCGCAGAAATGCGGCGTTTCGATGGACGAGAGATGCCGTGTCGCGCCCCTTTTCAATCGTCATGGCACGCTTCAGGCGCGCCATTCACGAGTTCTTTTTATCAGGCGGCCGATAAAACAACTCATGGATGCCTCAGCCAAGCCGTGGCATGACGACGAGGGCAAGTCTGTCACCCCCGCGGCTTCGGCGGGCCTTTATGGTCGAGCCAGTAGACGATGTGGTCTTCCAGATCGCCGGCCTCCTTCTCGGAGATGCAGCGTCCGGCCACCGACATGCCCGCCTGGTGTACGGTGTCGCGGCTGCCGCTTTTCAGGTGATGCCACCAGGGCAGATCCTTGCCCTGCTCCACCAGCCGGTAGGCGCAGGTCTTCGGCAGCCAGTTCATTTTCCTGACCTTCGCCGGCGTGAGCTGGATGCAATCGGGCACCAGCTTCTTGCGCTTGGGGTAGTTGCTGCATTGCCCGGTGGCGCAGTTCATCAGCCGGCAGGCGACGTTGGTCTGCTCCAGCTTGCCAGTTTCTTCGTCTTCCAGGCGATAGAGGCAGCATTTGCCGCAGCCGTCGCAGAGCGCCTCCCATTCGGAAGGCGTCATCTGATCGAGGCGCTTGCGGCGCCAGAAGGGCAGGCTGCGGGACATGGCCGAGACACATAAAGCTCCTCGGCGCGAATATCCAGCCTAACGGGGGGCCATTCAGCGCCCGATGCCGGCCTTAGCCCTTGTTGTGCTGGCGGATGAAGGCAGCCACCTTGGGCGCGATATTCTCGCGCCAGCGGCGGCCGTTGAAGACGCCGTAATGGCCGACGCCCTCCTGCAGGTGATGGGCGCGCTTGGAATTCGGGATATTCGGACAGATGTCGTGAGCAGCGCGGGTCTGGCCAACGCCGGAGATATCGTCCTTCTCGCCTTCCACGGTCAGCAGGGCGGTCTTGCGGATCGCCCTGGTGTCGACCTTCTCACCCCGGCAGGTAAAGGTGTTGCGCGGCAGGTCGTGATCCTGGAACACGCGCTTCACCGTCTGAAGGTAATATTCCGCCGGCAGATCCATGACGGCGAGATACTCGTCATAGAAGCGGTTATGCGCCTCCACGCTGTCGCCATCGCCCTTGATCAGGTGATGGAACAGCCGCACATGGGCGCCGACATGGCGGTCCAGGTTCATCGTCATGAAGCCGGTGAGCTGGATGAAGCCGGGATAAACCGGCCGCATGAAGCCGGCATGCGGAAACGGCACGCGGTCGATTACGCTATGCTCGAACCACTCGATCGAGCGCTCCTGCGCCAGCTTGTTCGGCACGGTCGGGCTGATGCGGGTATCGATAGGGCCGCCCATCAGGGTCATCGAGCGCGGCACATTCGGATCGTTGTCAGCGGACATCAGCGCCACCGCAGCCAGCACCGGCACCGATGGCTGGCAGACCGCCATCACATGGCAGCCCGGCCCGAGAATATCGAGGAATTCGCGGACATATTCGATGTAATCGTCGAGCTCGAAGGGGCCTTCGCGCAGCGGGATATCGCGCGCGTCGCGCCAGTCGGTGATGTAGACCTCGTGATTGGGCAGCATCGCCTCGACCGTGCCGCGCAGCAACGTGGCGTAATGCCCGGAAAGCGGCGCGACGATCAGCAGCTTCGGGTCATTGCGTTTCTCGCAGCCTTCGCGCTCGAAATGCTTGAGCTGGCAGAAGGGCGCGTTGACCACAACGCGCTCGACCACCTTGCGCGGCTCGCCATCGACCAGCGTCGTGTGCAGGCCGAATTCCGGCTTGGCATAGCGCTTGGTGATGGTCTGAAAGACTTCAAGGCTGGCGGCGAGCGTGCGCGCGGCCGGCGTGTAGTTGAGCGGCAGGTAGGGAAGCTTCAGCGCCTGCGACTGCGCTTCCGCCAGGGCGCGCATCGGCTGCAGCGCCGCATGCTGCAATTCATAAAGCGAGTAGAGCATCAGGTCCCACCCCTGTGCGATGGCGCGCTGTTTATGGCGCCAGGTGAACTGCGAGACGGTTAACTTCGAAGGGTCGTACCCCTACCAACCCTTCGTCTTCTCCATCGGTCTGACGGGTCACTTGGTTGTCATAGAGATCTGTCATACAGTGATTCGTCTGTAGGCGCATGTTTATTCTGCGCCGCGGCATTACTACCTAACGCTGCACGGCGAAAAATCACCTGCCAAAATTTTCTTGAAAAACCGCCGATGCCGGCGCGGCCAGTGGCGAGCCAATACCCGTTACAGCTTGCTTTTGATGCGCTGGGCTATCTGCTCGGGCGTGGCGTCGTGGCGGAAATGGCTGAGATAACGCCCCTGCCCGTCCATCAGATAGATGAAGCCGGAATGATCGACCGAATAGCCGAGGCTGGAATCCTTCAGCGCGACCTTCTGGTAATAGACGCGATAGGCGCGCGCCGCCTTGGCGATCTGCTCCGGCGTGCCGGTCAGACCGACCAGACGCTCGTGGAAGGCTTCGACATACTCCTTCATCACCGCCGGCGTATCGCGTTCGGGATCGACGGTGATCAGGATCGGCGTCACCTTGTCGGCCGCCGAACCCAGTTCGTCCATCGCCATCGCAATCGTCTGCAATCCGGTCGGGCAGATATCGGGGCAATGGGTGAAGCCGAAATAGATCAGCATCAGGCGGCCGGCGAAATCCTTATCGGTGACCGCGCGGCCGTTATGGTCCACCAGTTCGAAAGCGCCGCCGATAGCGACCTGGCCGCTGCCGCCCTCATCCTTCGACGGCGCCAGCCAGTTATAGGCGGCGAATGCGCCCAGTCCGATCACGACCAGAGCGGCGACAATGGCAAGGCCGCGTTTCAGGCCGCGCTGCTGCGGATTGCTCATTCCCCACCTGCCTTTCCGCCAAAGACCGAAGCCGCGCCCTCGATGAAGCGGGCAAGCGCGATGTCGCGCTCGCTCAAACCCCCGGCATCATGGGTCGTCAGCGTGATCTCGACGCGATTATAGACGTTGAACCATTCGGGATGGTGATCCAGCTTCTCCGCCATCAATGCGACGCGGGTCATGAAGCCGAAAGCGGCATTGAAATCGGCGAACCGGAATGTCTTCGCAATCGCGTCGCGGCCTTCCACCGGCTGCCAGCCTGGCAGGGATTGCAACGCGGCCGCCCGGGCGGCGCCTTCCAGTCTCGCGATTGCCATGCCATCCTCCTCCGCGCGCTCTTGGGTGAAACCTGAGCGTTGCTGGCGGAAGCTAGCGCGCAAGGCCATGCCCTTCAACCGACGAACCGTGACTATGGGACGATCTGCCACATGCCGTTGAATTCCGACGTGACTGCGCCCAGCCTGGACGATATCGCGCAGATCGCCGAGGCGGAGCTGAACCGCCTGCGGCCGGCGCTGGCGCGCTTCATCGACGGCGTGCCGGTGCAGGTGACGGATTTCGCCGATGACGAAACACTGGAGGAAATGGGCTGCGAGACGCCCTTCGATCTGCTGGGGTTGTATCGCGGCGGCGGCATCACGGCGGAGGCGCGCGGCGATACCGGAACCTTGCCCGCGATGATCTTCCTCTACCGCCGGCCGCTGCTGGACTACTGGTGCGAGACGGGCGAAACCTTACGCCGCGTGGTGCGCCATGTGCTGATCCACGAGATCGGCCATCATCTGGGCCTCTCCGACGAGGACATCGACCGCATCGAGGCGAGCGTGGAGTAGTCTTCGCGTCATGCCCGGGCTCAACCCGGGCAGGACGCGGGATTGATCCATCAGCCCGAGAGTGACGACTGAAGCTGCCTCAAATCCCGCCATTCAGCAGCCTGCGCACATAGGCCGGAACGATCTCGGTGGCCGGGCCATAGATGCCCTCGGCGAAGAGCGAATAGCCGTCCGACCGCTCAAGATTGAGTTCCACCGTATGGGCGCGGCCGACCTTGCGCACCTCTGCCACGAAGCCGGCAGCGGGATAAACCTGCCCTGAGGTTCCGATCGACAGGAAGAGGTCGCAATTCTCCAGCGCGGCGTAAATCTCTTCCATGTGCAGCGGCATCTCGCCAAACCATACGACATGCGGTCGCAGGCTGCCGCTGGTGCCGCAGGCGGTGCAGGCGGTGGCGAGATCGAGATCGCCGGTCCAGCGGCCGACGTCCTGGCAGCGTTCGCAGCGGATTTTCAGAAGTTCGCCATGCATGTGCAGGAGGCGCTCCGATCCGGCGCGCTCGTGCAGGTCGTCGACATTCTGCGTCACCAGCAGGAAATCGCCGTCCCAGTTCTTCTCGAGTTCGGCCAGCGCGTAATGCGCAGCGTTGGGCGCGGCCTCGATCAGGTTGCGGCGGCGCGCATTGTAGAAGTCATGCACCAGCACAGGATTGCGCGCAAAACCCTGCGGCGTCGCCACCTCTTCCAGATCGTATTTGGTCCAAAGACCGTCCTTGTCGCGGAAGGTGCCGAGGCCGGACTCGGCGGAAATCCCGGCCCCGGTCAGAATCACAATCGATTTTTTACTCGCCATGTCCGTAGGCAGCGGCCTCCTGCGCATCCCAATGATCGGCCTCGGCCGACATCCAGTCCTCTTCGTCGCCATCGGCATGGGTGCCGTCCAGGCGGTAGACGCGTTCCGGCGTGTAGATCGCGCCGGAACTGGAAAGGAAGCTGGAATACAGCACGAAGCGGTCGCAGAGGAAGCCTGGCGCGGTATAAAGTGCGTGATGGCTAAGGAAGGCGCCGAGCCGGTCGACCGGTGCGTTGTTCAGCCGCGCCAGCGTCACATGCGGCGAGAATTTCCGCCGGTCCTGCGGCAGGCCCGCGCGCAGCACTGCGTTGTCGACCTTCTCCTGCAAGCGGTTGAGTTCCGGATTGGGGCGCACGCCGGCCCACAGCGAATGGGTCTTGCGCTTGTCGCCGAAGGTGCCGACGCCAAAAAGGTTCAGGTCGAAGAAGGGCATTGTGATGCTGCCCAGCTCCTCGGCGACGCTATGCGCCGTACGCCCGTCGACTTCGCCGATGAAGCGCAAGGTGAGATGGAATTGCTCGGGATTGACCCAACGGGCGCCGGGAACCCCGGCGCAAAGTGCAGCGAGCGACCGACGGATTTCGTCGGGGAAGCTGATGGCGACGAACAAGCGGATCATGGCTATGCCCTCCGCTGGAGCGGGCGTCAGGCGCCCAGAATAGAGCGCTGGTTCCGCTCTTCTAAAAGCCGGAATCAGGCGCTCGGGTTCGGTTGATCGCGATGGATCGCTTCGATGCCGTCAATGACCTCCTGCGTCAGTTTCACCTGGATGCTGTCGATATCGGTCTTGAGCTGCTGCATGCTGGTGGCGCCGATGATGTTCGACGTCACGAAGGGCCGGGTATTCACATAGGCCAGCGCCATCTGGGCCGGATCCAGGCCATGCTGCTGCGCCAGCGCGACATAGCGTTCGGTTGCGCGCTCCACCTGCGGATTGCTGTAGCGGGTGAAGCGGGTGAATAGCGTCAGGCGCGCGCCGGCCGGCCTGGCGCCGCCGAGATATTTGCCACTGAGCACGCCCATCGCCAGCGGCGAATAGGCCAGCAGGCCGACATCCTCACGATGGGCGAATTCGGCCAGGCCGACTTCGTACCACCGATTCAACAAATTGTACGGGTTCTGGATCGAAGCAAGGCGGGGCAGGCCATTATTTTCCGCCACCCGCAGATGTTCCATCACGCCCCAGGGCGTTTCGTTGGAGACGCCATAGGCGCGGATCTTGCCTTCCTTCACCAGGGCCGCCAGCGTCTCGACGGTCTCGGCGATGGCAACCGCTTCTTCTTCCCTATGGACGTAGCTTGCCTGGCCGAAATTGTTGGTCGAGCGGTCCGGCCAGTGGGTCTGGTAAAGGTCGATATAGTCGGTTTGCAGCTTTTTCAGGCTGGCTTCCACCGCATAGCGGATCTGCCTGGCGCTGAGATCGGTCGCCTCCACGCCATCGCCACGCAGCCAGCCGAACGAGCCGCGCGGGCCGCCACCGCGCCCGGCGACCTTGGTAGCCAGCACCACCTTGTCACGATTCTTGCGGGCCTTCAGCCAGGTGCCGATATAGGTCTCGGTGCGGCCGGCCGTCTCGGCCCGCGGCGGCACCGGATACATCTCGGCGGTATCGATGAAATTGATGCCGCGATCCAGCGCGTAATCGAGCTGCGCATGGGCTTCTGCCTCGGAGTTCTGCTCGCCCCAGGTCATCGTACCCAGGCAGATCAGGCTCACCTGAATGTCGGTGCGCCCTAAACGACGGAACTCCATGACAAAACTCCCAACTCCACACCCCCGCCAGCCCCTCTGCTGGCAGGCACATTATTGTCGGCCTATGCTTGAATTTACAACTACGATTTGGGGTCAGTTCTCCAGGAACCGCAAAATCTGGGGTAACGTCCGCTCCACCATGACGGCAACCCCGTCGCGGTTCGGATGCAGGCCGTCGCCCAGATTGAGCCTGGCATCGCTCACCACGCCGTCCAGGAAGAACGGATAGAGGGGGATGCCGTGCTTGGCGGCCAGGTCGGGGTAGATGCTGTTGAAGCGCTTGCCGTAATCGGCCCCCAGATTGGGCGCCGCCAGCATCCCGGCCAGCATCACCTTGACGCCGGCCTGCTTGATCTGCGTGATGATGGCATCCAGATTCTGCCGCGCCTGTTCCGGCGGCAGGCCGCGCAGCATGTCATTGGCGCCGAGCGCGACCACGACATGGGTCGGCTTCTCGGCCAATGCCCAGTCGAGCCGCGCCAGGCCAGCAGCGGTGGTATCGCCGGAGACGCCGGCATTGATCACCGGCATATTCACGCCCCTGGCCTTCAGCGCGGCTTCGAGCTGCGCCGGATAGGCATCGCCGGGCGGCAGGTTGTAGCCCGCGGTGAGGCTGTCGCCCAGCACCAGCAGCTTCTGCGCCGCGCTGGCCGGACTCGCCAGCGCCGCCGTCAGCACCGGGGCCAGCAGCAGCGGGGCCAGCAGCAGCGTGACCAGCATCACCAGCACGGCCCATGCCGCGTTGCGGCCCCGCAGGAATGGTCCATATTCTGCGTGTACTGTCTTCACGAATTGCCCATCCATGGTCGCACAAGGAACGAGTATGACCTCATCTAAGGCGGAGCCGCCGGTTGTCGATCTCACGCCGATTGTCGAACTGGCCGAGGTCAAGCTCACTCTCACCAGCACGGCGGGACCGGTCAATATCCTGCGCGGCATCGACCTGACGGTGCGCCAGGGCGAGCATGTCGGCATCGTCGGCCCTTCGGGTTCGGGCAAGTCCACCCTGCTTGCGGTGATTGCGGGCCTGGAGAAGGTGACCAGCGGCCAGGTGCGTGTCGCCGGCGCCGATCTCAACATGATGAACGAGGACAAGCTGGCGCTGTGGCGGCGCGACAAGCTGGGGATCGTGTTCCAGAGCTTCCATCTCATTCCCACCATGACGGCGCTGGAGAATGTCGCGGTGCCGCTGGAACTGGCTGGCGCGCCGGATGCGATGGAGCGCGCCCGCGCAGCTTTGCATCAGGTGGGCTTAGGACACCGCGAGACGCATTATCCGGCGCAGCTTTCCGGCGGCGAGCAGCAGCGCGTGGCGCTGGCCCGCGCGGTGGCGCCGCGCCCGGCCCTGCTGCTGGCCGACGAGCCCACCGGCAATCTGGATGGCACCACCGGCCATGCGATCATCGATCTGATGTTCGGCGAAGCGACGCGGCTGAAATCGACGCTGATCCTGATTACCCATGACGACAAGCTGGCCGCGCTGTGCGACCGCGTGGTGCATATCGAGGATGGCCGCGTGAAAAGCGTGATCGCGAAATCCGGCGCAGCGATGCCGCTGCGCCATGCCGGCAGCGAATAGGCGGCCTTCGCCATGCCGATCTCGCTCCGTTTCAGCCTGCGCGAATTGCGCGGCGGATTGCGCGGCTTCCGCCTGTTCGTCGCCTGCCTGGCGCTGGGCGTTGCCGTCATTGCCGGCATCGGCACGCTGTCGTCGGCCATCGTCGCCGGACTGGAGCGCGATGGACGCAGCCTGCTGGGCGGCGACATTGAATTCCGCCTGACCCATCGCGCGGCCACGCCTGAGGAACGCGCCTTCATGGAGCGCCAGGGCAAGGTCTCAGAAGCCGTGCAGATGCGCGCCATGGCGCATGCGGTGCGCAGCGACCAGCGCACCCTGGTCGAACTCAAGGCAGTGGATGGCGCCTATCCGCTGCATGATTCCGTGCGGCTGGGAGATGGCACAGAACTGGATGCCGCGCTGGCCGTCCGCAAGGGCATTTTTGGCGCCGCGGTCGATGCGCAGGCGCTGATCCGTCTGGAAGCCGAGATCGGCGACCGCCTCGATATCGGCGAAGCAAGTTTTGAAATCCGCGCGGTGATCGAGCGCGAACCTGATCGCGCCACCGATGGCCTGACATTGGGTCCGCGCGTGATGATCGCGCTCGATGCTTTGCCCGCCACCAGGCTGGTGCAGCCCGGCAGCCTGGCGCATTGGCATTACCGCATCCTGCTGCCGCCGGGGCGCAGCAGCGCCATGGTGGAGGCGGAAGCACAGCGCGCCTTTGCCGAATCCGGCTGGCGCATCCGCGACTGGAAGGAAGGCAGCCCCGGCGTGCGGCGCTTCCTCGACCGCGCCGCGCTGTTCCTGGTGCTGGTCGGCCTGACCGCCTTGCTGATCGGCGGCGTCGGCGTCGCCAATGCCGTGCATGCCCATCTCGACGGCAAGACCCCGACCATCGCCACCTTGAAATCCATCGGCGCGACAACCGGGCTGATCTTTCGTGTCTATCTGTGGCAGACGATGCTGCTGGCCGCCTTCGGCATTGCCATCGGCCTTGCCATCGGTCTGGCGGTTCCCAATTTGGCGGCCAGCGCGCTGAGCCAGGTGCTGCCCCTGCCGCTGGTGCCCGGCATCTATTGGCAGCCGCTGGCCTTGGCCGCCCTCTACGGCCTGCTGGTGGCGCTGGCCTTCACCATCTGGCCGCTGGCGCGCGCTGCCGATATCCGGCCTGCTGCGCTGTACCGCGATCTGGTGGCGCCGCTGCAGCGCTGGCCGCGCTGGCCCTATGTCGCGGGCATGCTGCTGATGTTCGCTGCCCTGGCGGCTTTGGCTGTGTTCGGCGCGGACGAACGGCGCTTTGCCTTCTTCTTCGTCGTCGCCGCCATTGCCGCCTTCATCCTGTTCCGTCTAATCGCCGCAGCCGTCGCCTTCCTGGCGCGCCGCGCCATGCCGCCGCATGGCGCGAGGCTGAAGCTGGCGGTCGCCAGCCTGCACAGGCCGGGCGCGGCAACCGCAGCCTTGCTGCTGTCGCTTGGCGTTTCGCTGACGCTGCTGGTCGCCATCGCGCTGGTGGAAAGCAATCTGCATGCGCAGGTCGAAGAGCGCCTGCCGGACGAGGCGCCCGCCTTCTTCTTCGTCGACATCCAGCCCCATCAGAGCGAAGCCTTCGTCGCCCTGGTGAAGGCAACGCCGGGCGCGCGCGACCTGGAGACCGTGCCGAACCTGCGCGGCCGCATCACCAGCGTCAAAGGCGTGCCGGCCGAGCAGGTGCAGGCGGCGTCCGATCAACGCTGGGTGCTGCAAGGCGACCGCGGCCTGACCTTTGCCCGTACTTTACCCGAGGGTTCGACACTGGTTGCCGGAAGATGGTGGCCAGAGAACTACGATGGCCCGCCGCTGATCTCGATGGAGGAACGCGCGGCGAAAGGTCTGGGCGTATGGATCGGCGACAAGCTGACGGTCAATATTCTCGGCCGTCAGATCGAGGCCGAGATCGTCAACATCCGCCGGCTGGACTGGAGTTCGTTCGGCATCAATTTCGTGCTGGTCTTCTCGCCCGGCCTGCTGGAACGTGCGCCGCATACCCTGCTCGCCACCGTGAAAGCCACGCCCGAGGCCGAGAACGCGCTGTTCCGCAGCGTGACGCAGCAGTTTCCGAATATCTCGGTCGTGCGCATGAAGGACGTGCTGAACGAGCTGAACGCCATCGTCGCCAGACTGGGCGCGGCGGTGCGCGGCGCGGCGGCCGTGACACTCATCGCCGGCCTGTTCGTGCTGGCGGGCGCGGTTGCCGCCGAGCATCGCAAGCGGCTGCGGGAAAGCGCGGTGCTCAAAGCGCTGGGGGCTACGCGGCGCGATATCCTCGCTGCGCATCTGATCGAATACGGCCTGGTCGGCCTGGTCGGCGCAAGCCTTGCCTTCCTGCTCGGTTGGTTTGCCGCCTGGGCCATGGTATCCTTGATGATGAACGCGAATTTCGTCTTCGCACCCGGCGTTGCGGCAATGACCGCCATCGGCGGCGTGATTGCCACTTTGCTGCTCGGACTGATCGGTGCCTGGCCGGCGCTTTCAGCAAAACCGGCACGGCTGTTGCGCGCCACCTGATCAGAGCCCCATTCCATGACTTCAGCATCCGAGCAGATCGTCGCGCTCTACGAACGCCATGCGCATGATTTCGACGCCCAGCGCGGCCGGTCGTTATTCGAAAAAAGCTTGGCTGGAGCGCTTCCTCGCCCTGCTTCCGGCTTCTCCCACCGTGCTGGATATCGGCTGCGGCCATGCCGAACCCATCGCGGCCTGGCTGATCGCACAGGGCTGCGACGTCACCGGTGTCGACAGCTCGCCCACCCTTCTGTCGCTGGCGCGGCAGCGTTTTCCGCAGCAGAACTGGATCGAGGCCGATATGCGGCAGCTGGCGCTGGAGCGCCAGTTCGACGGCGTCCTCGCCTGGGACAGCTTCTTTCACCTTGCCTTTGATGATCAGCGCGGCATGTTCCGCCGCTTCCGCCAGCATGCGGCGCCCCGCGCGGCGCTGATGTTCACCAGCGGGCCGCATCATGGCGAGGCGATCGGCAGCTATAACGGCGAGCCGCTGTATCACGCCAGTCTGGCGCCGGAGGAATACCGCAGCCTGCTGGCCACCGAAGGCTTCAAGGTCGTGGCGCATCAGGCCAATGACCCCGATTGCGGCGGCCACACCGTCTGGCTGGCGCAGCTCCGGTCTTAACGCACCATCACCCAGCGCGTGATGAAAGACAGCAGCGCGCAAACCACGATCACGCCGGTCATCGGCAAAGCCGTGCCGTCCTGCAGCGCGCCGACGGCTGCGCTGGCCAGGGCACCGGCAACGAATTGCAGCACGCCCATCAGACCGGCGGCGGAACCGGCCTGCGCCGCCTCGCCCGCCATGGCGCTGGCCGAGGCATTGGGCAGCACGAAACCGAGACAGGCCACATAGGCGAATACCGGCAGCCAGATGCCGAACAGGCCGCCGAAGGACAGCAGCACCGCGCCGATCAGCACGAGACCCGACACCGCCAGCAAAGCGACGCCGACGGTCAGCATCTGGTCCAGCGTGAAGCGGCGCAGCAGCATGGGATTGAGCTGTGACAGGCCAATGATGCCGGCGGCGTTGGTGCCGAAGATCCAGCCATAGGTCTCGGCCGGCACATGGTAGAGATTGATGAAGACAAACGGCGAGCCGGCGATATAGGCGAACATGCCGGCCATCGCAAAGCTGCTGGTCAGCGTGTAGCCCATATAGCGCCGCTTGGCCAAAAGCTGGCCGTAACTGCGCAGCGCCGAGCCGAAGGTGAGCGGCTTGGACGGCTGGGCGCCATGGGTCTCGGGCAGCCAGAGCCGCGCCGCCGTCATCGCCAGCAGGCCAAAGCCGGCGAGGAACCAGAAGATCGCCTCCCAGCCGAACCAGATCAGCAGATAGCCGCCGAGCAGCGGCGCAAGGATCGGCGCCACGCCCATGACCAGCATCAGCAGCGAGAAGACCTTCGCACCTTCCTTCGGCTCGAACAGGTCGCGCACCATGGCGCGCGCGATCACCATGCCGGCGCTGGTGCCGAGCGCCTGCAGCAGGCGGAACGCGATCAGCGCCTCGATCCGCGCCGCCAGCGCGCAGCCCACCGAGGCGGCGATGAACATGAGGTTGCCGACCAGCAGCGGCCCGCGCCGGCCATAGCGGTCGCTGAGCGGCCCGTAGAAGAGCTGCCCCACCGCAAGGCCGAGGAAAAACAGCGACAGGGTAAGCTGGACCGAGCCGGGATCGGTGGACAGCGCCCGCTCCAGGGCCGGCAGGCCGGGCAGATACATGTCTATCGCCAGCGGCGTGAACGCGGTGAGCGCCCCGAGAATCAGGGTCAGGCGCAAAATGGACTGCTTCATGAAAGGCCTCGAATCGGGCGGATATCCGCCGGGGAGAGCCGTGCTTCTAGGTCATAGTTCGCATACTGACTAGTACAGCCGCCACATTTATGCGCGCTAAATTTACGCCTGTGCCGAAAATTACGGCCGTATAATGACTTATCGAGAGGCTGATGGGGCGAATAACCTTGAAATCGGGCCCCATCCTGACAATATACCTCCCGCAACGATATTGAGGAGGTTCCACCTATGACGACGCCGTTCAATCAGCCGCGCTACGGCTACGGCGCCACCACGATCGACCGTGCGACGATCGATGAGGCGCTGCGCGCCTATATGCTGCGGGTTTACAACTACATGGGCTCTGGCCTTGCGCTGAGCGCCATCGTGGCCCTGGTCGTGTCCCAGTCGCCGGCTCTGATGCAGACCCTGTTCGGCAGCGGTCTGGCTTTCGTGGTGATGCTTGCGCCGCTTGGCCTGCTGCTGGTGATGAGCTTCGGCGCCAACAAGATGTCGGCCGGTGCCGTGCAGGCTCTGTACTGGGCCTTCACCGCCACGATGGGCCTGTCCATCTCGACCATCTTCCTGGTCTATACCGGTGAGTCGATCCTGCGGGTCTTCTTCATCACCGCCGCGATGTTCGGCGCGATGAGCCTGTGGGGCTACACCACCAAGCGCGACCTGACCGGGATGGGAAGCTTCCTGTTCATGGGCGTGATCGGCCTGATCATCGCCAGCGTGGTGAACATCTTCCTCGGCTCGACGGCGCTGCAGTTCGCCATCTCGGCCATCACCGTGCTGGTTTTCACCGGCCTGACCGCCTACGACACCCAGCGCATCAAGTCGGAGTTCTACGAGGGCGACCCCGCCGATATCCAGACCAAGCAGGCGGTCTTCGGCGCCACCTCGCTCTATGTGAACTTCCTGAACATCTTCATGGCTCTGCTGCAGCTCTTCGGCCAGCGGAACAACTGATCCCGGCATAAACACCCGAGAAGAGGAAGGGCCCCGGCGGGAAACCGCCGGGGCCTTTTCTTTGTGCATTTTGTGCAATGCGTCATCACACGCGGCCGGTGCCGCCAGCACGACTGCTGCATGACAGATGCCGCGTGACAGAGGCGGGCGAGTGGTTCTAATCTTTCGTTCGCATACCGACGATCCTTCCTGAGATCTTCCGCTGACACCAACCGACATCAACAAAGCAAAAAGAGGCAGAGCCCCATGAAACTCGTCCTGGCGATGATGAAGCACGAGACCAACACCTTCTCGCCGATCGTCACCGACTGGGCGCGGTTCGAAGCCTGGGGTCTCTATACCGGACAGGCAGCCATCGACGCCTATGCCAAGACCAACATGCCGCTGGGCGTCTATCTGCAGCTCGCGAAGGAATACGGCGCGGAGGTGGAGCTGCCGATGGCGGCGGAAGCGATGCCGGGCGGCCTGGTGACGGCGGATGCCTACCAGCGCCTGACCGATCCGATCCTGGAGGCGGTGGCGAAGGGCTGCGACGGCTGCCTGCTCGACCTGCATGGCGCCATGGTTGCCGAAAGCACCGATGACGGCGAAGGCACGCTGCTGGAGAAAATCCGCCAGATCGCGCCCGACCTGCCGATTGCCGTGACGCTGGACCTGCATTGCAACCTCACGCCCAAGATGGTGCAGAACTGCACCGGCCTGATCGGCTACAAGACCTATCCGCATGTCGACATGGATGTGGTGGCACGCCAGGTGGGCCGCGTGGTGATGGAGGTGATCGCGGGCAAGCGGCCGAAGCCGGCCATGGCGCTGCGTCAGTTGCCCCTGCTTTCGCAGACGCTGTGCCAGGGTACCGATGACGAGCCGATGAAATCGGCGATCCAGGCCTGCCGCGAGGAAGAGGCCCGTGGCCTGCCCGCCGCCACCGTGTTCGGCGGCTTTGCGATGGCCGATATCAAGGATGCGGGCGCCACCGTGATCACGATCGGCAACGACCAGAAGCAGGCCGACGAAGCCGCCGACCGCATCGCTGCTGCCGTCTGGGACAAGCGCGACCAGCATATCTACCGCCACCGCGACCTGAAGGAGACGGTCGCCAAGGCCAAGCAGATCACCGATGGCCCGGTCATCCTGCTCGATCACGCCGACAATTGCGGCTCGGGCGGCACGCAGGACGTGATGACGGTGATCGACGAAGTGCTGCGTCAGGGCCTCGAAGACGTCGCGGTCGGCGCGGTCTGGGATCCGCAAGCCGTGCAGATCATGCAGAAGGCCGGCGTCGGCGCCACGGTGACGCTGGAGCTTGGCGGCAAGAGCGACATGCCGTCGCTAAAATTGAAGGGCAAGCCGCTGAAGGTTACCGGCAAGGTGCGCACCATTACGGATGGCGAATGGATCGTGCGCGGCCCGATGTATAACGGCTACAAGGTGATGATGGGGCCGACAGCGGTGCTGGAGGTGGATGGCCGGATGCAGATCGTCGTCGTCTCGCGTCATCACGAGCCCTGGGATACCGGCGTGTTCACCTCGGTCGGCATCGATCCGCGCCACAAGCGCTATCTGCTGCTGAAGTCGCGCATCCATTACCGCGCGGGCTTCGCGCCGCTGGCCAAGGCGACCTTCACGCTGGACGGCGAAGGCGTGACGACCTCCGACAACAGCATCCTGGATTACAAGAAGGTGCGCCGGCCGATCTATCCGCTGGACCGCATCAACGACTGGCAGACCTGACCGACTGGCTGATCCGATGCTGAGCGACCGCTGGGGCCTGGCTGTTGCCACCGACGATCCGGAGGTGATCGCCGGGCTGAATGCCTTCGACGTCAGCTTCATCACCTACGGCACCACCGCGGCTGCGGTCTGGGACGCGGCAAAGGCCGATCCGGCCTGCGTGATGGCGCAGGCCAAAGCCGCCTGCCTTGAGATGTTTCTGCAGACCGGGCAGTCGGCCGCCAAGGCACGGCCGTGGCTTGTCGCCGCGCAGCCGCATGCCGCCAAGGCGACCGAACGCGAACAGCTTTGGCTGGCGCAGGCCGAGGCCTGGGTAAATGGCGATGCCGAACGCGCGATTGCCTGCTGCCGCGAGATCGTCACCCATTGGCCCGAAGACCTCGCGGCCGTGAAGCTGACGCAGTTCCACATGTTCCATGTCGGCGATCTCGCCGGCATGCTGGAGATTGCCGAGGCCGCCCTGCCCGCCCATCGCAGCACCGCTGAGATGCACGGCATGCGCGCCTTCGCGCTGGAGGAGATGAACCGCCTCGCGGAAGCCGAAGAAGCCGCCCGCCATGCTATCGAGCTGAAGCGCGCCGAGCCATGGGCACATCACGCCATCGCGCATGTGATGGAAACGCAGGGACGCTGCGAAGAAGGCTTCGACTTCATGACCGGTCTGGCCGATACCTGGACCGACCGCAATTCCTTCATGTTGAGCCACAACTGGTGGCATGCCGCGCTGTTTGCCATCGACAGCGACCGGCCCCAGGATGCGCTGAAGCTTTATGACGATCATGTCTGGGGCGTGTGGAAGGAATACAGCCAGGATCAGGTGAATGCCGTGGCTTTGCTGGCGCGGCTGGAATTCGCCGGACTCGATGTCGGCGACCGCTGGCAGGATGTCGCCGATCACATCGAACGCCGCGGCCCTGAGCATGTCGAGCCGTTTCTGGATGCGCATTACCTGCTGGGCCTGACGCGGGCCGGACGCGATGCAGCGGCCAGCACGCTGCTTGCCAGCCTGCGCGATCACGTCGCCCGCCTGCCCGACCGTCTGATGACGCGGATCTGGCGCAATACCGGCCTGCCGCTGGCAGAAGGCGTCGTGGCCTACGGCCGCGGCGACTGGCCGACTGCCTATGCTCGGCTGAAACCGGCATTAGACGGCTTGCAGCAGATCGGCGGCAGCCACGCCCAGCGCGATCTGTTCTGGCAGCTTTGGCTGCGCGCCGGCGTAAAAGCTGGCGACGTGGCGACCATACGTCCCTATTTCGAACGCCGCGCTGCCGAACGGCCCATGGTTGCCAAGCATCGCCGCGAACTGGCGGCGCTGGGGTAAGGCAAGGCCGTCATCCCGGCCGCAGCGCAGCAAAGAGCCGAGACCCCGTTGTCTTCGCGCACAAAATGAGGCCCCGGCTCGCGCGATGCGAACAGCATCGCTGGGCCAGGGCGACAGTGGAGTGAGATCAGAAAACCGCTTCGCGCTTGGGCTCGAAGAAGCGCAGCATCACGGCAAGGTCGCGGCCGCGGCGCATGATGCGGCCGCCCTGACCAATGATGGCGAAGGCGCCCTGCTTGCGCGCCAGCTTCGGCGTCTTGACGATGCGATACAGCGCGCCATCGGCGCTGCGCTTGAACACTGCGAAGCTGCAGCTTTCGCGGTCATGGCCGATGGCATAATCGCGCCATTCGCCCTGCCCCACCATGCGGGCATAGAGATTGAGAATGAGGTGGAATTCGTGGCGGTCGAAAAAGACCGGAGGATCGACGGGTCTGGTCGCAGGGGCTTTGTCGCCGGCACCTTTGATCGCGCCCGTGCCGCGCGAGACCGTCTCCCGCGCCGCCGGACGCCGATACTGATGCAAATCGATCACTTCGGTCATGCCCTGACGGCCAACCTCCTCCCGCAGGATTGATCAACGTATGGTTCGAATCTTGGGGCCAGAGCGGCGCAACGTCAAGCCGACATTGCAGGCGGGCCGCGCCTAGAGCTCCTTCATCAACTCTTCGATGGCGGAATCCGGCATCTGCTGCTCGCCTTTTTCGAGCATGTCGTGGCGGCGTTCCGGCCCGGTGTAATTGGAGACCTTGTGGCGACGCCGGTCGGGGCCGAAGAAATCGTCGGTGCGCACGAACTGGCGCGGATATTCGATGACGACGGTAATGCGGCGCGCCATCGTCTTGGCCGAGAACGGCTTGACCAGGAATTCGGTGATGCCGGCATCGCGCGCCCGCTTCACCTTCCATTCTTCCGACTGCGCGGTGACCATGATGATCGGCACGAAGACATTCTTCGACGCGGGGTTCTTGCGCACCCATTCGACGAAGCCGATGCCATCCATCTCACCGTCCATGTGCCATTCGGTGAAGATGATATCGACGACGTTGTTTTCGAGATAAGCGATGGCATCCTGCGCGTTGGTGCATTCGGCAATGCGCGTGACACCGAGCGGTCGCAAAACCTCCTTAATAAGCTGCATGTGGTTGTGATTGCTGTCGACCACAAGAGCAGCGATGTTGTTCAGCCTGTATGCCATGACCGAAAGCTGCCCTTAACGCCGCCTCAGTCGAACAGCTCGATACTGCCTGCCTGCGTCTGCACAGCAGTGATCTTCTTGCTGTTCTCACGTTGGAACACCGCCTTGCCGCTGGCATCGTCGATCTGCTTGACGCGCGCGACACCGGTCGACGGGAAATACTGAACCTTGCGCGGCAAGGTGCCGCGCAGATCGGAGGCCATCACCTTAAAGCCTTCGGCCTTGAGATAGCGTTCGATGAAATCGGCATTCTGATGGCCGATGCCGCGCAGGCCGGCCAGCACGTTGGCGCCGCCAAAGATCTTCACCTCCAGCCGCTCGCGCCGGCCGCCAGCCGCCAGGATGCCGTTGATGAGCTGCTCCATCGCGTAGCTGCCATAGCGCAGCGAAGCCGAGAGCGGCAGGTCGGGGTTGGTGTCGCCACCCTTGTCAGGCAGCAGGAAGTGGTTCATCCCGCCAACGCCTGCGACGGGATCGCGGATGCAGGCGGCGACGCAGGATCCCAGCACGGTGGCCAGCATCTCGCCGTCGCGGGTCGATACAAAGAAGTCGCCCTGGAAGACCTGCACGACCTGCACTTTCAGCACAGGGTCGAAATACCGGCGACGCTCTGCCAGACCCGCGCCGGGATCGCCGCCCGCAGGCCGACGCAGGATGCTGGAGGTCGTAGTCATGCAACCTCCATCATGGACCGCCATCCTGCTGCGGTTCAAGGCCGCTGATATCCCGCAGGATGGCGTCGCCCCAGTCGACCTGGTCGCAATCGGTGCCGCCGAAGCGGGCGTTGGACAGATCGGTGTAGATGATTCGGCCGGTCCGCTCGCCCTTGGGGCTGAGGATCTCGGCGCTCATGAAACGACTGCCGGTCAGGCGTGTATGGCGCAAATCCGCGCCATTCAGGTTGCAGCCCGCGAAGATCACGCCAGTGGCGCTGGCGCCGCGCAGGTCGGTGCCGGAGAGATCGGCGAACTTGAAGGTCGCGCCGTCCAGTCTGGCATCCCGCAGGGCGGCTCCGCGCAGCTTGATGCCGGACAGGTCCAGTTTGCGCAGATCGAAGCCGGACAGGTCCTGGCCGCGCAGATTGGCCGGTTTGCCCTGCCCGCCTTCGACCCAGCGCCGGTGCTGGTCCAGCGCGGCGCGAATCTCGGCTTCGGTCATCGGCTTGGGCGCTGGCGCGGCCGGAGCCGCAGCCAGATTCGCCATCGCCAGATTGGCGCCGGTGATCTCGACATCGCTCAAATCGACATTGTGCAGATGCGCGTCGGTCAGATTCGCACCCTGCAGGGTGGCACCGGCCAGATTGGCGCCGCTGAGCTCGGCCCCGACCAGATTGGCGCCGGCCAGCGACGCCCCGCCCAGATCGGCGCCCGAGAGATCGGCACCCACAAGCTGGCAATCGGTCAGCGCGGCATCCTGCATATTGGCGCCGGCCAGGTTGCTGCCGGTGAAATCGGCGCCCAGGGCATCGACGCCGACCAGCGTCGCGCCGGCAAAATTGCTGCCGGTGACGTTCTGGCGCATCACCGCCACGGGTGCGGCGGGATTGGCGCCGATCTCAAGGCCGCGGCGAAAGTTCACGCCGGTGAGATTGGCACCGGCCATGTTGACCTTTTCCAGCACAGCGCCGCGGAAATCGGCGCGTGTGAGATCGGCCTCGCTCAAATCGGCCTCGGTCAGATCGGCTTTGAAGAAGTCGCATTGCATGAGCACGGATTTGCTCAGCTTGGCGCCGCGCAGCTTGGCCATGCGAAAGCTGGCGCGCCGCAAATCCACGTTGCACAGGTCAGCACCGGATAGATCGCGGCCGGAGAAGTCTGCCGGCTTACCAGTCGGCATCCCCTTCAGCCAGAGATGGTGGTGATGCAACATCTCTTTGATGTCGATTGGATCCATTCTGCCTACCCTTACACCCGGCTTGTTACCATGTTTTCCCCAGACGCCATATGGTCCAAGGGGTTGGCAAACGATAACCTGCGGGGCTGCCCCGGCCTCGGGGCCGGGCCTGCGGCCGGGCGGCTCGCCCGCCGAAGCGAGCCCGCCGAAGAATGGGCGATGACTGTGCATCCTGCTTCGACTTTAGGCGAAAGCAACCCCAAGTCGCATAGCCAAGAATTAATCCCCTATTGCCGTCAGGCCGGAGTATAGAGAATTAACTGCCTTCGGATTGCGCCGCATGGTGCAAATCGCGCGCGGTTATGGAACAATCGCCCCTGAGGGGAAGGCGCAGGCGTGCCACAAAATACATTTCGTTCGCATCCAGATACTACGGAAGCAGCCACGGTTCCGTCCGCATCGGCGCGCGAACTGATCGATTTCGTCGCGCTGGTCCTGCTTGCCATCAAGGAGGAGATCGAGGACCTGCAGAAGGCCCAGAGCGACACCGCCCAGGCCTTTGCCGCCAAGCTGGTCGAGCTGGGCAAGCAGTTGCCGGGCTCGCGGGTCATGGACGAGGTGGTCAGCCTGATGCAGAGCGACGACCTGCGCAGCCAGCGGCAGCAGCATGTCATCAACGCCCTGCGCTATGTGGAGGACATCATCCGCGACCAGTCCGGGCGGGACTGGGCGCCGAAGCTGACCGAACGGGCAGCCGGCTGGGGCGAGGGGCTGATCGCCAGCCAGACGCTGGAGCAGGTGCGGACGCATTTCCACCACTTCCTGATGGGCGGGGCGGAAAACGGCGAGGCCAGCCGGCGCAACGGCCGCGATGCCAATGGGTCGGACATCGAGTTTTTCTAAGCGGGCTGGGGGGCTTTGCCCGTGAAGGGGTTTCAATGGGGGAATGCCGGCAGGCCATTGGACGGGGATAGCAGTCATGGCTGACGAAGATCGCAACATTCCGGCGACCGGGGAACAACCGGCGGCCGAGGCAAAGGCAGACAGCCGCAGCAAGGCGGAATTCGTCACGCCGCCGAATTACCTGAAGATGAAGGTCGGCGTCGGCGGCATCGACAAGGAAGCGCTGAAGGAAGCCGAAATCGCCATCCAGGTGCTTGGCCACAAGATGTATGCGCAATGGGCCGATGCCGATCTCGACCGCATGCGGCAAACCTTCGAGAAACTGCGCTCGACCAGCCTCGACGATCCCGATGGCGTGAGGAAGATGCTGCGCATCTGCTGGGACATGAAGGGGCTGGGCGGCACTTTCGGCTTCCCGCTGATCACAGAGATCACGCATATCCTGAGCAATTATCTTGAGCATTGCCTGAACCATGAAGGCGCCAAGGTGAGCTCGCAGATCGTCAGCGCCCATATCGATGCGCTGTATGTGGTGCTGAGCCAGAAAGTCAGCGGCGATGGCGGCGCGCTGGGCCGCGAACTGATCAGCGGCCTGGAGAAGGTTGTGCTGAAAACCGGCGCCCGAATCAGCGGCCGCGGCTGAGTCGCTTGGTCTTGGCTCAAATCGCTAGAAATTGTGGCCGCGCGGCGTGACAAACCCGTGATCTAGCGGTTCATTCTTGACCCCCCGATTCGCGATACGGTAATTTCGGCTTGCAATCGGCTGCGGCCGATTCGCGGACAAATATTCTGACAGTGCTTCCACCGACAGGGATGGAAATACCTGTGGATTTAGATCAGGGGTTGTGCTTGGAGCGGGCCGAACGCGATCTCGATGATCGCGAGGGCGCGCTTGTCGAAGCGGCCGATCTGTCCGATCCTTCCTTTACCGAAGATGCCGGCTGCGCGGCCGAATCGGAATTCGAGACGTCCGGTTTCCGCGAAGATGTGGTGATCGATGTCGACGTCGAAGATATCGAGTCCGAACCGCCTGCGCCGGCGATGACGCTGCCGCGCATCAACGAGCGCTTCAATACCGAAACCCGGTTTCACGGGCTGTCGCTGTCACAACTTGCAGTTCACTCTTTATGGATTGTGGATTACCTCCGGCAACTCGGGGTGACCGAAATGCCTGACGGCGATCTGGAAAGCATTGGCCGCTGCGCCGATGACCTGGAAAGCGCCATCATGCTGATGTTTCAGCTCGCCGGCGGCACCCGCCAGGAGCTGCGCCAGCGCTACCAGGACATCAAGCTGGCCATGCAGGCGCGCCAGCGCATGACGATCGATCTGGGCCGCGCCCAGTAAGGGTTTTGCGCCCCCGCCCGGCTCCGAACCCTCGGACGGAGTTGTGGTTTTTTAGTAATGTCGGCGTCATCCCCCTTCCGTCCCGAAACACCCTCGGCTAGGCTGCATTTGAACGACGCCCGGCATCGCTTTTGGCGGTGTAGGCAGGCTCCCGCTGGTGGGGGAGTCGAGGGGGAAGTACATGGAGCCGTTCACAATTACCAGGTCGGATGACGTGACCCAGCTTGGGCTCGTGGCGAGCATGGACTTGCGCGCCGCGGAACCGCTGTTACACAGTTTCCACGAGATTATGGCTCAAGGCGGAAAGGTGGTAATCGACGCTTCGGCGGTGGACCGCCTCTCCACTCCCTGCGTGCAGATCCTGCTGTCCGCTGCCCAGCATATGGAGCAGAACGGCATCTCCTTCGTCATCAAATCACCCAGCGATTCCTTCGTAACTGCCTTCGACGATCTGGGCCTGTTCTCGTATCTCATGAAATGGCCGGTACAAACATGACGAAAACGGTTCTTACCGTCGATGATTCCAAGACCATGCTGCAGATGCTTCAGTTCGCGCTGAAGCAGGGCGGCTATCAGGTCATCCAGGGCGAGAACGGACAGGAAGGGCTGGACCTCCTCGACGACAACGATGTCGACGTCATCATCACCGACATCAACATGCCGGTGATGGACGGCATCACCTTCATCAAGGAACTGCGGAAAAAGGCCAAGAACAAGGCCACGCCGGTGCTCATTCTCACGACCGAAAGCAGCCAGGCCAAGAAGCAGGAAGGCCGCGCGGCCGGCGCTACCGGCTGGATCGTGAAACCTTTTGATCCGGGCAAGCTGCTCGAGGTGATCCGCAAGGTCAGCCCTTAAGCATGCAGAACGGAGTCGCGGAGCAGAAGCGGGACGCGCCCTATGGATGATTTAGCCCAGTTCAAACAGACCTTCTTCGCCGAATGCGAGGAACTGCTTGGAGACATGGAAGGCCATCTGATGGCCCTTCAGTCCGGCGAGGGTGACAACAACACCCTGCATGCCGTCTTCCGCGCCATCCACTCGATCAAGGGCGGCGCGGGTGCCTTCGGCTTCGACCGTCTGGTCAATTTCGCCCATATCTTCGAAACCGTTCTCGACCTGATGCGCGACGGCCGCCTGGAGCCGACGCCGGATTCCGTCCTGCTGGTCCTGCGCTGCGCCGACATCCTGTCCGACCTGGTGCGCGCCGCGCAGAACGACACCGAGCTGCCAGCCGAGCATGAGAACGAAGGCCGCAAGGCGCTGATCGATCTCGCCGCCACGGTTGGCGTCAATGCCGATCCCAATGCCGCCGATGCCGAACTGGCCGCGCTGGATGCCCAGCTTGCCGCCGGCGGCCCCGATGTCCTGATGAACGACGCGCCGGCCGCCGATGCCCCGGCCGCGCCGGCTGCGGCTGCCGCTGCTGCGCCGGCGGCTCCGGCCAAGGCGCCGCTGCTGAAGTATCTCGTCAAGTTCACGCCGCGCGATGCGCTGTATCAGCGCGCCAACGAGCCGCTGATCCTGATCCGCGAGCTGAAGGAGCTGGGCGGCTTCCTGGCGCGCGCCAATGCCGACAACATCCCGCCGCTCGACCAGATCCATCCCGAAGGCGCCTACATCAAGTGGGAATTCGAGATCGAGACCGACAAGGGCGAGCAGGCGATCCGCGACGTCTTCGAGTTCGTGCTCGACGATTGCGAGCTGGAGATCACCTGCCTCAATCCGCCCGCGGCCGAAAGCGCCGAGGCCAAACAGGCTGCAGCTGAAGCCGCCGCCGCCGCGCCGAAGCTGGAGATCAAGCCGGCCGCCGCGCCGAGCGCCGCTGCCAGCACGGCGGCCGCCGTACCGCCCAAGCCTGCCGCCGCAGCCAAGCCCGATGCCGCCGGCGCGGCTGGCGGCGAAGCCAAGCATGGCGAAAGCAAGACCGTCCGCTCCATCCGCGTCGATCTCGACCGCGTCGACAAGCTGGTCAACATGGTCGGCGAGCTGGTGATTACCCATGCGATGATCGCGCAGCAGACCGAACACCTGCACGCCGATCAGCATCCTGAGCTTGCCAACGGCCTGGCCGAACTGTCGCATCACATCCGCGATCTGCAGGAAAGCGTGATGGCGATGCGCGCCCAGCCGGTGAAGAGCGTGTTTGCCCGCCTGCCGCGCCTGGTGCGCGAGCTGGCGATGATGACCAACAAGAAGATCCGCCTCGACATGAGCGGCGAGAACACCGAGATCGACAAGACGGTGATCGAGCAGCTCGGCGATCCGCTCACCCACATGATCCGCAATTCCTGCGACCATGGCATCGAGAGCCCGGAAGAGCGCATCGCCGTCGGCAAGCCGCCTGAGGGCGTGATCCATGTCTCCGCCGATCAGCGCGGCGGCCGCATCGTCATCGAGATTTCGGATGACGGCCGCGGCATCAACCGCGAGAAGGTGATGAAGAAGGCGATCGAGAAGAAGCTGATCGCCCCCGACGCGGTGCTGAGCAACGAGGAGATCGACAACCTGATCTTCCTGCCCGGCTTCTCGACCGCCGACACGGTGTCCAACATTTCCGGCCGCGGCGTCGGCATGGACGTGGTGCGCCAGAACATCCAGTCGCTCGGCGGCCGCGTGCATATCCAGTCGCGCCCGGGCCAAGGATCGAGCTTCATCCTCACCCTGCCGCTGACGCTGGCCGTGCTGGATGGCATGGTGCTGCGCGTCGGTGAGCAGTCCTACATCCTGCCGCTGGCCAACATCGTGGAAAGCCTGCGGCCGGAGCCGGACCAGATCAACATCGTCGCCAACCAGAGCGAATTGCTGCGCATCCGCGGCGAATACGTCCCGCTGGTCTACCTGCATCGCATCTTCAAGGTGCCGAACGGCATCGATGATCCGACCAAGGCCCTGGTGATCATCGTCGAACTCGAAGACGGCTCGAAGATGGGCCTCGTGGTGGACGAGATCGTCGGCCAGCAGCAGGTGGTTATCAAAAGCCTGGAAGAGAATTTCGACCCGATCCGCGGTGTCGGCGCCGCCACCATCCTCGGCAACGGCCGCGTGTCGCTCATTCTCGACGTGGCCGGCATCAAGTACATCGCCGAACACGAAGTTCAACAGCGTCCCACCCAGCAGGCCGCGCGCCTCCCCGCGCCGGCCATGCAGGCCAGCGCCTGAAGCAGGAGGCCGTCGTCATGGCATCAGCCGAACCGCGCAACGACAACACCAACGAGCAGGGCAGCCGTTCCGGCCGCAGCATTCAGCTTGTCTCGTTCACTGTCGGGAACGAGGAATACGGCGTCGATATCATGGCGGTGCGCGAAATCCGCGCCTGGTCGGAAACCACGCCGCTGCCGAACACGCCGGAAGTGGTGCGCGGCGTGATCAACATGCGCGGCGCCATCGTGCCGATCTTCGATCTGCGCGCCCGTTTCGGCATGCCGCGCACGGAGCCGACCAAGTACAACGTCGTCATCATCGTTTCGGTGGCCTCGCGCATCGTCGGCATCCTGGTCGATGCGGTGTCCGACATCATCACCGTCAACGAAGACGAAGTCCGCCCGATGCCCAGCATGGAGCAGGTCAACGGCATCGGCTTCATGGAAGGCCTGATCACCGTCGGCGAGCGCATGGTCGGCCTGATCGGCCTGGAGCAGATGTTCTCCGGCCGCATGCTGGAAGCCGCCGATGGCGTCGACCGGCCGATGCTCGGTGGCCCGGCGGAGGCCGCAGCCTGACCCAACCAGCCATGGCCCGGCGATGACCATCGAAACCCGTACGCGGGATAACAGGACGATCGAAGCGCCCTCGCCGGAGGATCGGGAATTCAGCTTCTCGCTGGAAGACTACGCCTTCCTCCGCGCCATGCTGAAGGAGCGCACCGGGATCGAGCTCGGCCCGACCAAGCAGAACATGGTCTATGCCCGGCTGGCCAAGCGCCTGCGCCGGCTCGGCATGAAGAGCTTCCGGCAGTATATCGAATTCATCGGTTCCGATGAGGGCCGCGACGAGCTTGGCACGACGCTGAATGCGTTAACGACCAACCTGACCAAGTTCTTCCGCGAGAACCATCATTTCGAGCATCTGGGCACCACCGCGCTGCAGGAGATCCGTGCCCGCGCCAGCACCAAGGGACGCCGGCTGCGCATCTGGTCGGCGGGCTGCTCCTCCGGCGAGGAACCCTATTCGATTGCGATCACGCTCCTGCAGTCGATGCCCGACATCAAGCAGTGGGATGCCAAGATCCTGGCCACCGACATCGACACCGAGATGGTGCGGCGCGGCGCCGAGGGCATCTATCCGGTCAGTGCGCTGGAAGGCGTGCCGCCTGATGCCAGGAAGTATTTCGAGCCTGTGGGCGAGGACAGGGTCCAGCTCTGCGCCGATGCCCGCAATCTGGTCAGCTTCAAGTATCTCAACCTCATCGGCCACTGGCCGATGAAGGGCCCCTTCGACGTGATCTTCTGCCGGAATGTGGTGATCTATTTCGACAAGGACACGCAGCGCACGCTTTTTGACCGCTACGCCAACCTTCTTGTGCCGGGCGGTTTTCTCTACATCGGCCATTCGGAGAACTTGTTTGGCATCACCGAGCGGTTCAAACTGCTAGGCCGTAACATTCATCGGAAGATTGCCTGACCCCTTTAACGAGGGGTTGGCGGGGGAAGTATAGTGGCGGGCAAAAAAATTAAGGTCCTCATCGTCGATGACAGCGCGCTGATCCGCCAGTTGCTGACCAGCGCTTTATCGAGCGATCCGGAAATCGAAGTCGTGGGCGCTGCGCCCGATCCCTTGATCGCGCGCAGCATGATCAAGGAACTCAATCCCGACGTCCTGACCCTGGATGTCGAGATGCCGAACATGGACGGCATCTCCTTCCTGGAGAAGATCATGCGTCTACGGCCGATGCCGGTCGTGATGGTATCGACGCTGACCCAGAAGGGCGCGGCGATCACCATGCAGGCGCTGGAAATGGGCGCGGTCGATTTCGTGCCCAAGCCCACCCTCGACATCAAGCACGCCCTGGAAGAGATCAAGCAGGAGCTGATCTCGAAGGTGAAGATGGCCTCCACCGCCCGCGTGGTGGCGCGCAGCCGGCCGACCGACCAGCCGCCCAAGCGGCTGACGCCTGGCCCAGGCTTCAACTCGACCGACATCATCGTGGCGATCGGCTCGTCCACCGGCGGCGTCGAGGCGCTGAAGGAAGTGATCACGGTCCTGCCGCCGGACAGTCCGCCGATCCTGATCACCCAGCATATGCCGCCGCGCTTTACCGGCAGCTTCGCCGCCCGCCTGGATTCCCTTTCGGCCGTGGCGGTCTCGGAGGCGAAGGACAACGTCCGTGTCTTCCCTGGTCACGTCTACATCGCACCGGGCGACTATCACCTGACGTTGTACCGTTCAGGCGGCCATTATTACACCCGTCTTAATCATGATCCGCCGGTTTCAGGCCATCGTCCGTCGGTGGACGTGCTGTTCAATTCGGTTGCCGAGCATGCCGGCCATAACGCCATCGGCGTGATCCTGACCGGCATGGGCAAGGACGGCGCGGCGGGGCTTAAGAAAATGCTGGAGGCCGGCGCCCAGACCATCGGGCAGGACGAGTCGACCAGTTTGGTTTACGGCATGCCCAAGGCAGCCAAACTGATGGGCGCGGTGCAGGCGGAAGTGGCAATCGGACAGATCGCCGCCGAGATCCTGAACCGGTGCAAGCAGCGTTGAGAAGACTGGATTTTTAGGCTAAACAGCGGGATAGAAAATCCAGGTAGGAAACCGGGTTAGCCAGGAGGGTCAACCCGGTAAGTTGTGGAGACCAGCGAGGGGCGAATATATGCCTTCGGCCAGCACTCTTCGGGTACTGATCGTCGACGACCAGATGAGCATGCGCGGTATTGCCCGCTACTGCTTGCAGGAAATCGGCATCAAGAATGTCGTCGAAGCCAAGAACGGCGCCGAGGCTCTCGTCGCCATGAACTCCAACAAGTTCGACCTGATCATTTCCGACTGGAACATGGATGGGATGGATGGGCTCACCCTGCTCAAGACCATCCGCAGCAATCCTCTGACCAAGCGCATGCCCTTCATCATGGCGACGGGCCAGCGCGATACCGAGATGGTCAAGACAGCGATCCAGGCCGGCGTTAACAACTACATTGTGAAGCCGTTCAACGCCGCGACCATGAAGCAGAAGATCGAGGCGGTCATCGGCAAGCTCGGCTCATAGCCCGTATCCGGAACGGGACGATGGCCGCCAAGCCGCCGAACGCAGAACCCGCCGTCCCGCCTCCCCTTCGCCTCGACCAATACCTTCCCTATCTGATCAACCGCGCCGGCATGTCGCTGGCGATGCGTTTTGGTGCCACGCTGCGGCGCGAAGGCGTGTCGCTGCAGGACTGGCGCGTGCTGGCCGCTTTGCGCGAGCGCAATGGCCAGCGGCTGACCGAGCTGGCCGAACGCACCAGCATCGAAATCTCGACCCTCTCGCGCCTTGTGGCAGGCCTGGAAGCGAGCGGCCTCGTCATTCGCGGACGCGACAGTGAGGATGCCCGCGCCATCGCCATCCGCCTGAGCAAGGCGGGCGATGCGCTGGCCGCGCACCTGACGCCGGCTGCGGAAGAGCTGGAACGCATGGCGCTGTCGGGCTTCAGCAAGGCGGAAGCCAGCCGGCTCAAGTCGCTGCTGCACAAGCTCTACGACAACGTGATGGCCATCCCGGCGCCGGGTTCTGGCTCCGGCGATGCAGATGCCGCCGCCTCGAAACGCAAATAGCCGTCAGCGCTGCAGGCAGCTTTCGAAGAAGGCAATGATGTCGGCTGTAACTTCATTGCGGTTGATCTCGTTCAGCAATTCGTGGCGCGCTTCCGGATAGAACTTGCTGTGCACATGCGTAAGGCCGGCGGCGCGATAGGCTTCGATCAGCTGCTGCAATCCCCTGCCGCCGCCGGAAACCGGGTCGTGCCGGCCGGCGATGATGTAGACCGGCAGATGCTTTGGAATGCGCGCCTGATTGGCCGGCTGCGCCATCGCATCCAGTCCGTCGAGCAGGTCGATCCAGGACTGCACGGTCAGCGGAAAGCCGCAGAACGGATCGGCGATGTATTTGTCGACCTCGGCCGGATCGCTTGAGAGCCAGTCGAAATCGGTCCGCCTCGGCTGGAAGCGCTTGTTAAAGGCGCCGAACGACATGACATGGATCGGAATGCTGATGCCGCGCTTGCCGAGCCTGAACCGCTCGAAGCGCGCAAACAGCCGTCCGAACGCGGCAATCGCCGGCGGCTTGCCGTTCGAGCCGCAGAGCACGCAGCCGCTCAGCCGCGCGCCATGCTGATAGAGGAACTGCTGGGCCATGAAGGAGCCCATGGAATGTCCGAACAGCAGCAGCGGCAGGCCTGGATGGCGCAACAGTGCCAGTTCTCCGGCCGCAGCCAGATCGGCAACCGCGCGGTTCCAGCCGTCGCGGTCGGCGAAATGCCCCAGTTCCTTGGCGCTTTGGGCCGTATGGCCGTGGCCGCGATGGTCAAAGCCGTAAGCGGCGAAGCCCGCAGCGTTCAGGGCTTCGGCGAAACGGGCATAGCGGCCGGCATGTTCGGCCATGCCATGGGCGATCAGCACGACGGCTCGTGGCGCAGTGCCCGCAGGCAGCCATTCATAGCCTTGCAGCTGGATGCCGTCGGCCGGCGATGTCAGGGTTACGTTCGGATGCAGCATCCAGAAACTTTAGCCAGCCGAGCCGAGACCGGATAGGCCGATCCGGAGGATGTTCCGCCGGAGTTTTGACAGGACGGTTTTTTCGCCGTCTACTGAGGGTCCGCTCCGGAGGATGCCATGACCGTGCAATTGCCCAATTCCCTCGCCGCCCGCGACATTGCCCATGTGCTGCACCCCTATACCAATCTGGTGAAGCACGAGACCGCCGGTCCGCTGGTGATCGAGCGCGGCAAGGGCATCTATGTCTATGACGATCAGGGCAAGGAATATATCGAGGGCCTGGCCGGCCTGTGGTGCGCTGGGCTTGGCTTCAGCGAAGCGGCGCTGATCGATGCCGCCGTCGAGCAGATGCGCAAGCTGCCTTTCTATCACGGCTTCGGCCACAAGACGACGCCGCCGGTGATCGAACTGGCGGAGAAGCTGAAGGCGCTGAGCCCGGTTCCGGTCGGCAAGGTCTTCTTCGCCGAAGGCGGCTCGGCGGCGAACGACACGCTGATCAAGCTGATCTGGTATTACAACAACGCGCGCGGCAAGCTGCAGAAGAAGACGATCCTGTCGCGCATGCGCGGCTATCACGGGGTTACGGTTGCCACCGCGAGCCTGACCGGTCTGCCGGCCAACCAGCGCGACTTCGACCTGCCGATCGCGGGCATCAAGCATGTCGACTGCCCGCATTATTACCGCAACGCCGAGCCGGGCGAGAGCGAGGCCGATTTCGTCGCGCGGCTGGCGCGCAATCTGGACGCCTTCATCGAAGCGGAAGGCGCCGACACCATCGCCGCCTTCTTCGCCGAGCCGGTGATGGGCGCAGGCGGCGTGATCGTGCCGCCGAAAGGCTACTATCCCGCGATCCAGCAGGTGCTGAAGAAGCACGACGTGCTCAGCATCTCGGACGAGGTGATCTGCGGCTTCGGGCGCACCGGCAGGATGTGGGGCGCGGAAGCGCTGGATTACAAGCCTGACTTCGTGTCCTGCGCCAAGCAGCTCTCGGGCGCCTATCTTCCGATCTCCGCCGTGCTGGTGCCCGAACAGGTCTACAACGTGATCCGCGACAATTCCGGCAAGATCGGCACCTTCGGTCACGGCTTCACCTATGGCGGCCATCCGGTCTCTGCCGCAGTGGCTGTGCGCGCGCTGCAGATCTACGAGGAGCGCGACATCCTCGGCCATGTGAACCGCGTCAGCCCCCGCTTCCAGGCGCGGCTGAAGACGCTGAACGATCATCCGCTGGTCGGCGAGACGCGCGGCATCGGCCTCATCGGCGCGGTCGAACTGGTTGCCGATAAAGCGACGAAGCGCGCCTTTGCGCCATCGGCCGGCGTCGGCGCCGCCTGCATGGCCTTTGCGCAGGAAGAAGGCCTGATCCAGCGTGCCGTGGCCGGCGACAGCATGGCCTTCTGCCCGCCGATGATCATCACCGAAAGCGAGATCGATGAGATGTTCGACCGTTTCGAGCGGGCGCTGGAGCGCACGGCGGCACTGGTCGAGCGCGAGGGCCTGCGCCAAAAGGTGTAGATCACTTAGTTTTCCACAGTTTTTCCTGATCGGACACAACCGTAAGGTTACGGTATTCTGACCCCGTGTTAAGCTTAAGGTAACCATGAGCCGAGACACTGTGTCGGATGATTACCGAAAAAGATAACCACGCGCATAATCAGGAAGCGAACGAACTGGTGTCGCGCATCGAGCAACGCGCGATGCAGATCTTCAAGTTCACCGAGGATCCCGACGAGAAGCGGGCGACGGTTGCAAGCTTTCGCAAGTTCGCCTCACTCGTGGACGATTTCCATCAGGCCGCCGAAATGGCCGAAGGCCGGCTGTCGGTGCTCAAAACCGGCCGGCGCGAGGAGTTGCGCCGCTATGTCGCGCAGATCCGCGCCAAGATCCTCAAGATGGAGCTCGATGTCGGTCAGAGCTATCTCGAAAACCTGATCGATAGCCGCGCCGCCCTGCCCTTCGGCGCCCGCGAATTCTTCGCCACGCGTATCAAGCGCCTGGAAGAACTGAACGGCCTGCTGATCGACGGCCCCGAGGCCGACGGCACCGCCAACAGCCTGCTGGAGCACATGCGCAAGATGCTGGAGCATCTGATGGCACAGGCACCGCAGCTTGAAGTCTTCGAACCCGAACCCGAGCAGCAGCGCCGTCCTGTGCAGCGCGTCGCAGCCCCGCGCCCGGCGGCTGCGGCAACCCCGGCCGCGCGCAGAACGGCGGCCACGCCGCCCGTTGCCGAGATCAAGCCGATCCGCCTGACCGGCAGGGACAACTGGGGCCGCGTCTTCCTCGACAAGGGTTCCTTCGACCAGGTCAACTATGCCTGCCGCGCGCGCGGCATCACCATCGACCAGGTGGCCGCCAAGCTGGGCATCACGCGCGTCGCGCTGACCCTGATCCTCAACGGCCAGGACCCGATCCAGCGCAACATGCTCGACGTGCTGCACCGGATCATCAACAACTACAATACCCATACCGGCGAGATGGGCTGACGCAGGTCAGTTCAGTCCCTGCCGGAATCCGCACTGAAATTCAGCGGGTGGGTTCGAGCCGGATGATGCGGCCGTCCGACCCGGCGGTGGCAAGATAAAGCAGATCGTCCGGCCCCTGGCGCACGTCGCGGATATCGTCGCCGATATCGATCTTCTCCTGACCGGTGACGCGCGTGCCGTCGAGAATGATGCGATAGACCGCGCCGAATTTCAGCGAGCCGATGAAGACATTGCCCTTCCAGGCGGGAATCTTGTCGCCGGTATAGAAGGCCATGCCCGACGGCGCGATCGAGGGGTCCCAGTAGAATATCGGCTGCTCCATGCCCGGCGCCTCGGTGCCGATGCCGATCTTCTCGCCCGAGTAATGCACGCCATAGGCAATGACCGGCCAGCCGTAATTCTTGCCCTTCTCGGGAATGTTGATCTCGTCGCCGCCGCGCGCCCCATGCTCGTTCAGCCAGACGACGCCCGTGCCCGGATGCACCGCCATGCCCTGGATGTTGCGATGGCCGTAGGACCAGATTTCCGGCTGCGCATCGTTGCGGCCGACGAAAGGATTGTCGGGAGGCACGCGGCCGTCTTTTTCCAGCCGGATCACCTTGCCGAGATGATTGCTCAGATCCTGCGCCGGGTCGAAGCGGAAGCGTTCGCCGAGGCCAAGCCACAGCATGCCGTCGCCGCCGATCACCACGCGGCTGCCGAAATGATTGCCGCCGCCCAGCTTCGGCTGCTGGCGGAACAGCACCTTCACGGTTTCCAGCCGGTTGTCCATCAGGCGCGCGCTGGCCAGCGCCGTCGAGGCACCGCCATCGCCGGGCTCGGCATAGGTGAAGTAGAGCGTGCGGTTGGTGGTGAAATCGGGATCGAGCCGCACGTCCAGCAAACCGCCCTGGCCCTGCGCGAAAACTTCCGGCACGCCTTCCACAGGCGCCGACAGCTTGCCGTCCTTGCCGATCAGACGCATGCGGCCCGGCCGCTCGGTGACCAGGATGCGGCCATCGGGCAGGAAAGCGAAACCCCAGGGATTTTCCAATCCCTTGGCGACCGTCACGGCGCGGACAGTGGCTTCCTGCGTGCGGATGGTCTGGCTCTGCTGGGCCTGGACGGGCGCAATCATCGCGGACGGCGCAAGGCAGGCCAGACCGGCAAGGAAGGCAATGACGGCGGATCGCATCGGTATCTCCTGAGGGCGCTTCTTACGGGCGCGGATCAACGAACAGCCTGAAATGGAAAGACTGGGTGAGCGGCACAAGACATAGAGCGCTGTGACAAGAGTAAATGCAGACAGGATAAAGATGTGACATGACGCATGATTCCACAGCGGATCGGTCAATACCCGTGACCAAGCTGTTGCCACGGCGGCTAGCCGTTCGGGTTAATCCGTTTTCGATCACCGCATTCCGTTTGTGACCGCTGCGAGCCGTTTCATCCGCCGGTGATCGATTTCGCTCATTGATGTCCGTCTGGACCCATCTGAATTCGTTTCAGTCCATTCGTGACCGTTCAGTCCATTTCGATCCATTTTCATCCATTTTTCTTCCCGCCGCTTTCCGCGCATTCCGCCGGAGCGTTTATCCGGCCGCCACGCCAGTTTTTTTTGAAGCGCAGCCTCGTCCACGCGCAATGCTATCTGCAGCAGGCGCCAGCGCGTGCTGCCTGACAGATCAGGACGTCAGGATGCGGAAATGCTTGCCGGTTTAAAGAAGGCGTCAGAGCAGCTCATCCGGAATCCCCAAGCCTTCGCAACCGCTGCCGGCATCTGTCCCCCGGCCAGCATCTGGATGGCGCGTTTTTTTAGTCGATATGCTTGGGGAACGTCGCTTCATGCTTGGGGAACCGCTTCGGCCTGGCCTTGGCTCCGCATGCGGCGTCGCCCCGGCCGCCCTGTCCTGAGGTCCGTCCATGGCTGCTTCCCTGAATCTTTGAGAACATATAAAGTACATGGGGCATCAAGTCGGCCCAGGCGGGACGCGCGAAGTGTGGCGATGGAAGGATGAGAAAAGGCGTGGCCGCCTAAGCCGTCTTGCGAAACACGACGACAAGATTATTCGCCGGCATCGGGACAATCTCGGTCCGCGCGAAACCGTGCCTCTGCGCAAGCGGCGTGACCTCGCGGTCCAGGCAGCGCACGCCCCATTCGGGATTGCGGGCCTTCAGGCTGTCGTCGAAGGCGGCATTGGATGGCGCGGTATGCGCGCCATCGCGCTTGAAGGGGCCGTAAAGGATGAGCGGCGCGGGCGTCGCCAAAATGCCAGACGCGCCGCGGAACAGACCTTCCGCCGCGCGCCAGGGCGCAATGTGAATCATGTTCGCACAAAAAACCGCATCGGCATGATCGAGCGGCCAGGGATCGGCCTGCACATCGAGAAAAATGGCTGGACGAATGCGGCCTGGATTGTCGCTTTCAGCCGCATAGGCATCAATGACAGGCAATGCGTCCGGTGAAGGCTCGCTTGGCTGCCAGATCCAGCTCTCCGCCAGGCGCGGCGCGATATAGGCCGCATGCTCGCCCGTGCCGCTGGCGATTTCCAGCAGCAATCCCGATGACGGCAGGATGCCGCGCAAGGCTTTGAGGATCGGTTCGCGATTGCGCAAGGTGGCCGGTGCATGGGGACGATTGGCGATCTCGGTCACCGGAACCTCATGACATGATATTGCAGCGCAATGAATGCGTGGGATGAGAACCGGTTTCATCCTAATCACCAAAGCGCGCAGCCGAAAGGCCTGCCTGCCGGGCCGGACGACATCTGTAACTCTTTACAACACCGCCCCAATCCACGATGACAGTAGGACCGGTCCGCAAGGATCGTTCCGCATCCCCCTTGAAATTCGCGCGGCACGGATCGGCCCGCGATCCGTCAGGCCCGCTTCAGACCCATGATATTCGGCATCCCCCTTTCTGAACTGATCTTCCTTGCCATCGCCCTGCTGGTGGCCGGTGCCGTGACCGGCATTCTGGCCGGCGTGTTCGGCGTTGGCGGCGGCGCGGTGATCGTGCCGGTGCTGTATGAGCTGTTCATCGCCATTTCGGTGCCCGAGCCGGTGCGCATGCCGTTATGCGTCGGCACATCGCTGGCGGTCATCATCCCGACATCGATCCGCTCCTTCAACGCGCATCGCCGCAAGGGCATGGTCGACATGTCGATCGTGAAGATATGGGCGGTGCCGGTGGTGCTGGGCGTCATTGCCGGCGGAGTGATCGCACGCTATGCACCGGCCGATCTGTTCAAGACCGTGTTCGTCGTGGTGGCCGGCATCTCCGCCGTGCGGCTGCTGTTCGGCAAGGATAGCTGGAAGCTGGCCGACGACATGCCGTCCTCCTTCATCATGCGCCTGTATGGCCTGCTGATCGGCGTGCTGTCGGCCCTGATGGGCATCGGCGGCGGGCAGCTTTCCAGCCTGTTCATGACCTTCTACGGCCGCCCGATCCATCAGGCGGTGGCGACCTCGTCGGGCCTTGGCGTCCTGATCTCGATCCCCGGCGCGATCAGCTACATCTACGCCGGCTGGCCGCGGGCAGCGCAGTTCCCGGATGTCACCGCGCTGCAATTCCCGCTGGCGCTGGGTTACGTCTCGGTGCTGGGCTTCATCATGTTCGTACCCACCAGCATCATGACCGCGCCGCTGGGTGCGCGGCTGGCCCATGCCCTGCCCAAGCGCAAGCTGGAGGTCCTGTTCGGCCTGTTCCTGCTTTTCGTCTGCGCCCGTTTCGTGATCAGCTTCTTCTACTGAGCCAGGCTTCTATTGAACCAGGGCTCTTGACGGGGCTCTATTGAATCAGGCGCATCCGTTCGGGTTATATCTGCCGGTTGACCGGTGTCGCGGTCACGCGGAGATTCAGGAGCCGAAAGCGAGGCAGGGAGGCAAGGACTGGCGATGTTCGACATCTTCGCATCCGATGCCATCGCTTTTGATCGCTTCGCCGTGGCGCTGGACTGGTTCGGCATCGTCGTCTTTGCCACCACCGGCGCGCTGGTTGCCTCGCGCAAGCAGATGGACATCGTCGGCTTCGTGCTGCTGGGTACGGCGACCGGCATCGGTGGCGGCACCATCCGTGACATCCTGCTGGGCATCCTGCCGGTCTTCTGGGTCGTCAAGCCCGCCTATCTGATCACCTGCGTCTGCGTTTCCGCCGCGGCCTTCCTGCTGGCGCATATCCCGCAATCGCGCTACCGCCTGCTGCTGTGGTTCGATGCCATCGGCATGGCGCTGTTTGCCGTGGCAGGCGCCGAGCGCGCGCTGATGGCGGGCGCGGCCCCCGTTGTTGCCATGGCGATGGGCGTGGTGACGGCCACTTTCGGCGGCATCGTGCGCGACGTACTGGGCGGCGAGAGCCCGGTGATCCTGCGCCGGGAAATCTATGCCACCGCGGCACTGGCGGGGGCTGCATTGTTTGTTTCCATGTCCGCCTTCGGGGTTGCGCGCGAGATCGGCCTGGCCAGCGGATTTTTCCTGGCTGCTGCAATCCGCTTTGCCGCGTTGCGCTGGAACTGGTCGCTGCCGCGCTACCGCTCGCGTCCCGGCCGGCCGCCGGAGCAGGATGAAACCTGACCGCTCATCCCTTTCGTCCATGCTCTTCCCATGACCATTCCATCTAGCCCAATCATCCGCAACGCCACGCTCGACGACGCCGAAGCGATCCGCGCCATCTATAACGATGCGGTGGTCAACACGACCGCAGTCTTCGATTACGAGCCGCGCAGCGCGCAGGCGCAGATCGACTGGCTGCGCATGAAGGCCGAGCAAAAGCTGCCGGTGCTGGTGGCAGAGACAGACGGCGCCGTGCTCGGCTACTGCTCCTATGGCCCGTTCCGGCCCTGGCCGGCCTATCTCTACACGGTGGAGAATGCGATCTATGTGGCGCCAGAGGTGCGCGGCAAAGGCATCGGCAAGGCTTTGCTCGGGCCGCTGCTGCAACTGGCTAAAGACAACGGCCTGCATACGGTGATTGCCGGCATCACGGCCGAGAACGAGGCCAGCCTGCGGCTGCATCGCGCGTTTGGCTATGAGCCGGCCGGCACGATCCGCCAGGCCGGATGGAAATTCGAACGATGGCTCGATCTCGTCTTTCTGCAAAAGATGCTGTGACCATGACCGCGATTGAAATCCTTCCCGTCGAGGCGGCAGAACGCGAACTGGATGCGCTGGCCGAGGTGCTGTGGGATTGCGTCGATGGCGGCGCGGGCGTGAATTTCGTCAAACCCTTCAGCATGGAGGAGGCACGCGGCTTCTGGCACAGGGCGATGCCCCGGATCGCTGCGGGCGCCGATCTGCTGCTGGTGGCGCGGCTGGAGGGCCGCATCTGCGGCACGGTGATGCTGGGGCTGGATACGCCGCCCAACCAGCAGCATCGCACTGACGTGAAGAAGCTGCTGGTGCATCGCCGGGCCCGGCGGAAGGGCCTGGCGCGGGCGCTGATGCTGACGGCGGAAGAGGAAGCGCGCCGGCGCGGCCGGCATCTGCTGACGCTGGACACCCAGCAGGGCAGCCTGGCCGAGGGGCTGTACCGCAAGCTCGGCTATATCGCGGTGGGCGTCATCCCCGGCTATGCGCTGTCCACCGAGGGCGAGCCAGCTGGCTGCACCTTCTTCTACAAGGATTTGCGGCGCAGCGCCTAAGCGCCGCTGACATTCCCTCATCCATCGATCGCTTACGCAATGCCCCTCTCCCGCGGGCGGGAGAGGGTTCATATATGCATGCCGTCTCCTCACTCTCCCGCACGCGGGAGGGGAGGCCGCGAGGGTAAGGGTGGACACATTCGCCACCCGATACCGCCGCGCTAAATGGTTCAACAGACAACAGCAGCGGATGACAGACGATGAGCGGCGATTTCGCGATCTATCCCAGCCTGCGCGACAAGGTGGTGGTGGTTACCGGTGGCGGCAGCGGCATTGGCGCCTCGATCGTTGCGCATTTCTGCGCCCAGAAGGCCAAGGTGGCCTTTCTCGATATCGACAGGGCCTCCAGCGAAAGTCTGGTGGAGCGCATCAAGGCCGAAGGCCATCCGCCCCCTGTTTTCCTGCCCTGCGACCTGACCGATATCGAGGCGCTGCGCGACTGCATCGACGGGATCGGCGAAACGCTTGGCCGCGTGGAAGTGCTGGTCAACAACGCGGCCAATGATGACCGTCACGATATCGAGGATATCGAGCCCGAATATTTCGACAATCGCATGGCGATCAATCTGCGCCATCAGGTTTTTGCAGCCCAGGCCGTGATCCCCGACATGAAGCAGGCCGGCGGCGGCTCGATCATCAATATGGGCTCGATCAGCTGGGTGGTGGGCGAGCCGGAACTGCCGCTTTATACGGCGGCGAAAGCCGGCGTCGTCGGGCTGACGCGCAGCCTGGCGCGCAAGCTCGGGCCCTATGGCATAAGGGTGAATTGCGTGATGCCCGGCTGGATCATGACCGAGCGGCAGGAAAAGCTGTGGCTGACGCCCGCAGCCGAGGTTGAGCTGATGAAAAACCAGGCGATCAAACAGAAGCTCTATCCGCCCGACATCGCGCGGCTGGTGCTATGGCTGGCGGCAGCCGACAGCCGGCTCTGCACCGGGCAGAGCTTCACGGTGGATGGCGGCTGGACGTAACGCAGCTTTATACGCCAAGCTTTACACGCCGATGAGCCAGGCGATGATGAAGCCGATGATGACACCGCCGATGCCGAAGATCACCACATAGCGCATATGGCCGGTCTTCACGCCCGAGCGGGCCTTCTCGGCGGATAGCACCCGCTCACGGGTGTCGAATTCGGCACGGTTTTCCTGTCGGTCTGTCATACCGGACTAACCGCGGCGCAGCCTGCGGGTTCCATCGCTTTTCACGGGCGCGCGGGTAATTTATCGCGCTATGCTACGGATTATGCGGTGCCGGCGGGGAGGACGACGATGATCCGGTCGCGATTTGACAGCCTGTCGCTGCCCACCCAGCAATTGCTGAGCGGGGCGACCGCCGGCATCGGCGTGCTGCTGGTCGCTGTGGCTGCAGGCGTGATCGGCGGCACGGAGGCCGCGGCCGCGGCAGTCGTCGGCGCCATGTGCACCAGCATCGTGGATATTCCCGATCCGCCGGATTTCAAGCCACCCGGCTTCATCGCCGCCACCGTTTTCGGCGGACTGATCACGCTGGCCATCGATCTCAGCATCGATTATCCGGTGCTCACCGCCGTCATCGTCGGCGCCACCAGCTTTGTCGCCGCCATGGTGACCGCCTATGGCCGCACGACTTTGCCGCTGTGCATGGCGATGATCCTGGCCATGGTCTTCGCGCTCGGCACCCATAACCCCGGCGCCGTTGACTGGACGCTGGAGCCGCTGCAGCGCGCCGCCCTGGTGGCCGCGGGCGGCGCAGGCTACGCCGTCTACGGTATGATCGCCGCATATTTGCTGGAGGTGCGCTACAAGCGGCTGGCGCTGATCGACGCGATGCAGGCCTTCGCCGCCTATATCCGCTGCAAGGGCCAGCTTTACGATCCCGACAGTGAGCTCGACGCAACCTATCGCGTGCTGATCGAGCGCCAGGTGGCGCTGATGGAGAAGGTGCAGACGGCGCGCAATCTGGCACTGCGGCATTTGAGCGACGCGCGGCACCGGCGCATGGCGGCGGCTTTGTCGCTGCTGATCGATGCGTTTGAGAGCGTGCTTTCAAGCCAGGCGGATTTCTGGATGCTGCGGCGTCATTACGGCAAAAGCGCGGTGCTGCCGGCCATCCGGGATGGCGCCGGCGCGATTGCCGATCTGATGATGGAATTCGCTGACGAGATCCGCAGCGGCAAGCCGAGCCATTCGGCCGAGCTCTTAAAGGCGCGCTGGGCGGAGATTGCAGCATTGGCAGCAGATGCTGCGCCCGCCTCAGACGATGCGGCGGAAGCCGAACGTGCCCGGCTGGAGCTGAATGCCGTGATCGTTCGCTTAAGCAACAGCCTCGATCTGGTGCTGCGGCTGCAGCGCGCCATGCGTGACAAGGCGGAAGCCGAGGCCGTGCTGCGCCGCATCAATCCAGCCGCCTTCCTGCCGCATCGCCCCTATCGCTGGCGGGTGCTGCTGCGGCAGCTGCGCTGGCGCTCGCCGGTTCTGCGCTATGCGCTGCGGCTGACGGCGGCGATGCTCTGCGCCTTTGCCGTGGCTGAGCTGATGACGCATTTCTTCGCCCATGGAAGCTGGATCCTGCTGACCGTCGCGGTGATCATGCGAGCGAGCTACAGCACCACCAAACAGCGTCAGAAGGACCGACTGATCGGCAATCTGCTCGGCTGCGTAGTGGCGGCCGTGGCGCTGCATCTGCTGCACGATCTGGTGCTGCTGGCGCTGATCTTCATCTCCATCGGTATCGCCCATGCCTATGCCGCGGTGCGCTACCGCATCACCGCGGTCGCCGGCGCGGTGATGGCGCTGCTGATGCTGCATTTCCTCAACCCGATGCAGGAGAATGGGCTGATTGAGCGACTGCTGGATACCGGCATCGGCTCGCTGATCGCCTTCGTATTCAGCTTCATGCTGCCCTCCTGGGAGCGGCAGAGCCTGCAGGACCGTATCCGCGACATGCTGCGCGCCAACCGCCAATACGCGCATCAGACGTTGCGGCTGAATCAGCAGGAGCAGACCTATCGCCTGGCCCGCAAGGCTGCCTTCGATTCCATCGGCGAGTTCGCGGGCATGATCCGCCGCATTTCCGATGAGCCGGGCGCGCGGCAGCACGATCTCGATCTGCTGTTCCGCTTCATGGCGGCGAATTACCGGCTGACCGCCTTGCTGGCGGCGCTGCTGCTGATGCTGCGACGGCGACGCGCGGAACTGCCGCCGGTGGAAACCGACAAACGGCTTGCGGCAGCAAGCCTGCGGCTGCGCTGGCTGCTTGGCGGAGGCGACCGCGCCGAGCCGGTTTCGGAGGCTGAGCCGCTCAGTCCTTCGGCCGGGCCGGCTGCGGCCGCGCTGGAACGGCGGCTGCGCGAAGCAGAGGTGATCGCGCGGCAGATCCACGACATGGCGGCGCAGATCAGAACCAGCGACACCGCCGCCCAATTGCGCAAAGTCCGCGTCGCCAAGGCGTAAAACCGAAGCATAGAGAATGAGCATAAAAAAGGCGCCTGGATTGCTCCAGGCGCCCCGGCGTCGCTGCGCCTCCCTGATTCAGACTTGCGACGTTACCTAGCCACGATTCATACGGTTGTTGATCAAATCGTCAACCACGCTGGGGTCGGCAAGAGTCGTAGTATCACCCAGGTTGCTAAACTCGTTCTCCGCGATCTTGCGCAGAATACGGCGCATGATCTTGCCCGAACGGGTCTTGGGCAGGCCCGGAGCCCACTGGATCAGGTCGGGCGAGGCAATCGGCCCGATCAGCTGGCGCACATGGTTGACCAGCTCCTTGCGCAGCTCCTCGCTCGGCTCGATGCCGGCCTTGAGCGTCACATAGGCATAGATGCCCTGGCCCTTGATGTTGTGCGGATAGCCGACCACGGCGGCCTCGGCCACCTTCTGGTGCGCCACCAGCGCGCTTTCGACTTCCGCCGTGCCCATGCGGTGGCCGGAGACGTTGATCACGTCGTCGACGCGGCCGGTGATCCAGTAATAGCCGTCCTCGTCGCGGCGGCAGCCATCGCCGGTGAAGTACCTGCCCGGGAAGGTGCTGAAGTAGGTGTCGATGAAGCGCTGATGATCGCCATAGACCGTGCGCATCTGGCCCGGCCAGCTATCGGCGATGCACAGATTGCCTTCGGTGGCGCCGGTCAGCTCCTTACCGTCGCCATCGACGATGATCGGCTTCACGCCGAAGAAGGGCAGCGTCGCCGAGCCGGGCTTCTGCGCAATCGCGCCGGGCAGCGGCGTGATCAGGATGCCGCCGGTTTCGGTCTGCCACCAGGTATCGACGATCGGGCAGCGGCCATCGCCGACCACGCGGTGATACCACAGCCAGGCTTCCGGATTGATCGGCTCGCCCACCGAGCCGAGCAGGCGCAGGGAGGCGCGGCTGGTCTTCTTCACCGGCTCCTCGCCCTCGCGCATCAGGGCGCGGATGGCGGTCGGCGCGGTGTAGAAGATGTTGACCTTGTGCTTGTCGATCACCTGCCAGAAGCGCGAGGCATCCGGATAGTTCGGCACACCTTCGAACATCAGCGTGGTGGCGCCGTTGGCCAGCGGACCGTAGACGATGTAGCTGTGGCCAGTGACCCAGCCGACATCGGCCGTGCACCAGTAGATGTCGCCGTCGTGATAGTCGAAGACGTATTGGTGCGTCATCGAGGCGAAGACGAGATAGCCGCCCGAGGTGTGCAGCACGCCCTTCGGCTTGCCGGTGGAGCCGGAGGTATAGAGGATGAAGAGCGGATCTTCCGCATTCATCGGCTCGGGCTCGCAGGTGGCCGGCACCTTCGCCGCTTCTTCATGCAGCCAGATATCGCGGCCAGCTTCCCAGTTGACGCTGCCGCCGGTGTGCTTGACCACCAGCACCTTCTTCACGCCCGGGCAGGATTTCAGCGCCGCATCGGTATTGGCCTTCAGCGGCACGGTGCGGCCGCCGCGCAGGCCCTCGTCAGCAGTGATCACGAACTGGCTGTCGCAGTCCTGGATGCGGTTGGCGAGGCTGTCGGGCGAGAAGCCGCCGAAGACCACCGAATGGATCGCGCCGATGCGGGCGCAGGCCAGCATCGCGTAGGCCGCCGCTGGAATCATCGGCAGATAGATGGTGACGCGGTCGCCCTTCTTGACGCCATGGGCCTTCATCACATTGGCCAGGCGGCAGACCTCGTCATGCAGCTTCTGATAGGTGATGTGCTCCGACTTCGACGGGTCGTCACCTTCCCAGATGATCGCGGTCTGGTTGGCCCGCTTGGGCAGATGACGGTCGATGCAATTGGCGGAGACATTCAAGGTGCCGTCATAGAACCAGCGGATGTGCAGATCCTTCTTGTCGTAGGAGACGTCCTTGATCTTGGTATAAGGCTTGATCCAGTCGATCCGCTTGCCATGCTCGGCCCAGAAGCCTTCCGGATCCTGGACGGACTGCTCATACATCGCCTTGTATTTGGCGGCGTCGACCCAGGCGCGCTTTGCCCACTCGCTCGAGACCGGAAATACTTCGTTATCCGCCATAACGCTCTCTCCCTCTTCCCTTTCTTGCCGACAGCGCCGCGGGCGCTGCCAATGGCTTTCCTGCGCGGCCAGGACGTACCGGCCGCTGCGTTAATCAAGGGGATGATGCCCCGGAAGGGCGGCCGCGAACAAGCATTGCCCAGGCGGCTTTCGACTAAAGCATAGGGCGGCTAAAGCCTTAAACCGGAAAGGCAAAATGGTCTGACGGCGGATCGCGTGCGAGGATCACGCATCGTTGGCGGCATCGCCGGGCGATGCTGCCGGAATCGCGGCAATGGCAGCCGCAAGGCCCGCCATCAGCGCGGGGTATTCAGCGGCCAAGCCGGCGATCATTTCATCCTGCGCCTGGCGCCACAGCGCCACGCCGGCCCGGTAGGCCATGCGGCCCTCACGGGTGGCGCGCACCGCCTTGGCACGGCCGCCCTGGCCGAATCCGCGGCCGTTCCCGCAATCGGACGCCTTTTCGATGCTGACATAGCCGGCCTGCACCATCGGCTTGAGATTGCGGGCCATGGTGGTGCGGTCGAGATCCAGCGCCTGAGCCAGTTCGCTGATGGTGGCCGGGCGACCATTCTGCTTCTCGAAGGCGGCCGCCATCCCGATCAGGCTGTGCTGCGGCAGGCCGAGCCCGATCTTTTTCAGATGGCGGGTGTAAAGCGCGCTGGCCCGGCGGGCGGCGGAACGCAGCAGGAAACAGATGCAATCCTCCTTCCCGTCGGGGGCCGGACGGGGGAAGACGGACCGCGGGGATTGCGTTGAGGTCATAAAGTGTATATACACGTTATGAGCCAGTCCGGCAAGCCATCCTCCCGGCACGGCTTAAGCCTCCCCAGTTTTCCAAACGGACGATTGAGTCAAAAAACACTGAAGCAGGAGAACACCGATGTCCGCGCTGCCCCAAGAAGCCGGCTCCTATCCCGCCGACGGACGCCCGCCTGAAAACGGTCAGTACGGCGTACTGCCGGTGGAGCGGCTGCGCGAGATGGCGGGCATCGACCTGTTCAAAGGCATCATGAAGGGCGAGCTGCCCGGCGCGCCGATTGCCAAAGTGATGAATATGTGGATCCACGAAGCCGAGCCGGGCCGCGTGGTCTTCGGCGGCCGGCCGGAGCGGCTGCATTACAATCCGATCGGCAGCGTGCATGGCGGCTTTGCCGGCACGATGCTGGACAGCGCGATGTCCTGCGCGGTGCAGTCGATGCTGCCCAAGGGCATGGGTTACACCACGCTGGAATACAAGATCAGCCTGGTGCGCGCGATCACCGATCAGATCGGCGCAGTCTATGCCGAAGGCCGGACGATCCAGGTCGGCAATCGTGTCGGCACGGCGGAGGGTCGCATCGTGGATGCGAACGGCAAGATCTACGCCACCGGCACGACCACCTGCCTGATCTTTCCGATCTGAAATTTCCGGAAGAGCTCTGAAACCTTCCGGACTGAGGGCCATCCGAAAGACATCAGCGCCAGAACGGCCGCCGCAATTCGGCTCCGATGTCGGCGCGGGTCAGGCCGATATCCTTCAGCTGCGCATCGCTCAATATGGCGAGATCGGCGCGCTGGCGCGCCATGCGCTGCCACTGGATCAGCGTGAAGAACGCCGCCGCGCCGCCGGAAGCCATCGCTCGCAACACATTATCGATGGCGCGGCCGACGCGCTCCGCCGGGCCCGGCAGATAGAATTGCGCCGACGGATAGGGCTCCAGCATCGGTTCCATCCAGGTCATGGCACCCTCGCGATCGTCTCTTTATCGGGTATTGTGCCTCTGCGCATTGGCATGGCGGGCATGGTATCGCACCGGCGCAAGCCAGGGCGGCGCATCGCTACGGTGGCGGTCGAAGGGTGCTGTCGTGTGCAAGGCTGTCTGTGGCATTTGTAACTCTTGGCTAGACGGCGTTTCTGGTTATGCGGCTCAGCCATAGCCAAGAGCTGTGATGTGCGAATTACCGGCCGTCATAGCCTCGGATGAAATCTCAATAAGGTCACAAGGACGCGCATCTAATGTGGCGTTTGAACAGGCCTTGGGCATGATCAAGCCGCGGGCATTATTGATTCAGCCGGTCGTCCGTGACCGTATGGCCTTCGACTTCCAGAAATTGGTGCCGTTCCATTCGGCCGCGGCCGAAATGTTGCGGATGGACGGCTGCCTCCAGGCTGCTAGAGTCGGCGCATGAGCCAGGCTTTCAAACTGAACAGCGCGATGCTGAGCACCGAGCCGCAATTCGCAGCCATTGCGGCACTGGTGGGCGATCCGGCGCGTGCCAATATCCTGCGCGTCCTGATGGATGGCCGCGCGCGCACCGCCAAGGAACTGGCCTTTGCCGCCGGCGTAACGCCGCAGACGACCAGCGGCCACCTCGCCAAGCTGGTGGATGGACAATTGCTGCAGGTGGCAAGCCAGGGGCGGCATCGCTATTACCGCCTGGCCAGCGCGCTGGTGGCCAATGCGCTGGAAAGCCTGATGGCACTGAGCGGCGAGCGGGTGATGCCGCCGCATCGCCGTAGCCCTGGTCTGACCCATGCGCTGCGGCAGGCGCGCACCTGCTATGACCATCTGGCCGGGCGGCTGGGCGTGCGCATCTTCGATCAGTTGCTGGCGCAGGATTGTCTGCGGCCCAGCGATATAACCGACGGCACGGAGTTCACGGTGACACCGGCCGGGCGCAGCCTGTTTGCGGATATGGGCATCGATGTCGATCAGGTTGCGCGCCAGCGGCGCGGCTTCGCCCGGCCCTGCCTGGACTGGAGCGAACGGGTGCCGCATCTGGCCGGCGGACTGGGCGCGGCGATTGCCCATCGCTGCTTCGAGCTGGGCTGGATCGAGCGCCAGGGCAGCAGCCGCGCCGTGACCGTGACCCCACCGGGCCGAGAGGGCCTGGCGCGGCTGTTCGGCACCGACATGACGCCGTGGTTGACGGGCGAGCGGCAGCGCTGAACCTTGTCCATCATCCGATTCCAACCGGATATTGAAAGCCCGCAGCCCCTTCGCTATCTTGCCGCTCATCGGCGCTTGGCGCGCGGGTGTAGCTCAATGGTAGAGCAGAAGCTTCCCAAGCTTACGACGGGGGTTCGATTCCCCTCACCCGCTCCATTATGTTGCCTGTCCATTCCGGCACATCGGTGACAGATTGCACCCCAAACAAGGGGGTACTCAAAAGGGCGCAAGCCCATGCAAAATCCTCTACCTCAGGGCGACGCAGCCTCAATCGTAGTGCGTAAAGAAGACGAGCTAAATGCCTCATTGCCCCTTTGGTGTCGAGGCGTTAAATGGTCAACACGGTCGAAATGTTGATCTTCTTCCGGTACAAGTAGACACGAACGTAGGCAGCAACTTCACAAAGGTGCGTGAAAAGCAAGTTTGGGCAACTATCAAAAGGGCCAATAATGGGTTGTGCAGATATTACGTGCTCAGCTCCTTATATTGGAGCCGTAATATAGCCGCCTCATATGGTTCTCGATGAAGACTTGCACACTTATCGAACTCCTTAACTGAAGCGCGTTAAATTCAACCCGACAATATCCCGCCGCACCAAATCAATAGCTGGTCGCTTTGAAGTTACAATCCCGCTGCGCTCGCTTTCCCCATAGAAACTTTATTCTGCATCCATTGACGTGAGCCCGAAGTTTCACCGAGTTCTGAGTAGAGTCCTATGGCCATTTGAGCCCATTGGGCGTGTTGAGCAATCAGGTAACCCATCAATTGCTTAGGCGCCTCACCTGGTTGCTTGATGCAGGCGTTGAGCCGGCCATATTCCGCCAGCGTCCGGTTGCCGAGCGAGCCGTGCGGGCGGATCGTGTTATAATCATGCCGCTAGGCGGCGAGCTTCGCCCTCGCATGGCCGAGCGAGGTGAACAGGTTCATTCAGGAGTTAATCGCGCAGGCGACCGTTGAAACTCTCATTGAAAGCATTCTGCTGTGGCTTTCCGAGCGCAATGCAATGCCAAGCAAGCTGACGCTCCTAGTATCAGCGCAGGATCGCCATACCGGTCAGTTCGGTTCCGTTGTCTGAGGCACAGACCTGCGGCCGGCCGCGTCAGGTGATCAGCGCATCCAGTTCACGGGCACCCCGGCTTCCCAACAGCGAGATATCTGCCACCAGGCACAGGTGTTCGCGCATGCAATCATCCACCACCGCCAGGATCCGGAACGACAACCGTCGGTCAGGCTGTCGCTGACAAAATCCAGCGACCAGCGCTGATTGGGCCCTGGTGTAGGGTGAGCGGGGCACGCGTCCCAAGGACGTGTTTGTGGCCTCTGCGGTGCCGCACCTGCAACCGTTCCTTGAGATAAAGCAGGCGCAGCTTCTTGTGGCTCAGCAGCACGCCTTCCCGCCGAAGCAAGACTTGAAGCCGCCGATAACCGAACCGACGGCAGTCCACCGCCAGCTCCCGCAACCGGGCCCGGATCCCGGCATCATCAGAACGCTGCGCCCAATCACAACCGCGACTTTATAGTCGCGGCTGAAACCTAAATTCGCTGGATGACAATCACCTTACGCTCTAAGCAGCCATTTGCTAGGTCCAGTTTCCTGGGCCTAATAGTACAGTCCAGTAATGCCCCTCTCATGGCATACTAATAATTGCATCTTCACAGATAAAGCATGTTATTAGGGGAATTAGGCATGGAGCGCACTGGCATCTTCGCTCATTCCGTACCAGACCAATCAGAGGCACAATGGGAACCGCTTGGCGATCATTTGAAAAATGTCGGCAAGCGTGCGGAAGAATTTGCTTCGTATTTTGGCGCCGCACAGTTCGCACGCGCAATGGGATTGCTCCACGACATTGGAAAGTGTTCCTCCGCTTATCAGCGCTACATTCGCCAGCCCAATGACAGATTAGCAAGGGGCCCGGATCACAGCACTGCTGGAGCCAAGGAAGCCTGCGCAACTTATGGCAACATATTTGGTCGCCTGTTGGCGTTTGGAATTGCGGGACACCATTCTGGTTTAATGGATGGCATAGGACTGAATCAGCGTCTAGCCAAAACAGTGGAGAACTATTCAGGGTGGGAAATGGAAGCTGGTCCACTGCCACAACTGGACGCCCTACTTAATGAGCAGCGATTGTTCAAGGGAAATAGTATTGATCCGACCTTCTCCGCGGCTTTCTTTGTACGTATGCTATTTTCCTGCCTGGTTGATGCCGATTTTCTTGAAACTGAGCGATTTTACGCTCATTCACGCGGTGAATCTCCACCGACGCGTGGTGGCGTTCTAACACATGGTCATCTCAACACCATCCGTGCATTCCTCGCCAGGAATCGACGCCATGACACACCAGTCAATCACTTACGTTCGACAATTCTTGATCATGTCAACGGCAAGATAGCCTTACAACCAGGCCTGTTTACTCTGACCGTGCCAACTGGCGGAGGCAAAACACTAACATCATTGAGCTTTGCTGCCGAGCATGCCCTAGCGCACAAGCTTCGTCGGATTATTTATGTAATTCCTTTCACATCAATAATTGAACAGACTGCGGCAATATTTCGTGATGATGTAGGGCTTGGAGATGCAGTGCTCGAACATCACTCCAGCTTCGACTCTGAAAAATATGAGCCCACGGGCGGAAATGATGCCGAAGGGGAAGGAGCTGCTGGTCTCGCTAAGCTACGACGCGATACAGAAAATTGGGATGCGCCGATTATCGTCACTACAGCAGTTCAGTTTTTTGAGAGCCTTTTTGCAGCACGCAGCAGCAAAGCGCGTAAGCTCCACAATCTTGCCAGCAGCGTAATCGTGATCGATGAGGTACAATCGATCCCGATCCACTTATTACGCCCTTGTATGGCGGTCATTGAAGAACTGGCGCTTAACTATCGTGCTAGTGCAGTGCTGTGCACCGCAACACAACCCGCTCTGCGCATAGAAGACGGGGCGTTACCATTAAAACCAAACGGCGTACGGGAAGGGTTACTAATCTCCGATGAGCGCGAACTTGCGCCTAATCCGACGGAGCTTTATGCCAAACTCAAGCGCGTTAAGATTGAATGGTTGCGCGAACCTGTATGCGACCATACTGTCGCGGCACGCTTTGCTGAGCAGCGGCAGATGCTCTGCATCGTCAACAGTCGCGCCCATGCGCACGAACTATATACGCTGCTGCGCGAAAAAGGCTTGGAAGGCGTAGCGCATCTTACCACATTGATGTGCGCCCGTCATAGACGGGATGTGTTGGCGCAACTACGTGTAGATCTAGAATATGGACGTCCAGTACGACTTGTCGCCACTAGTCTGATTGAGGCCGGCGTCGACATTTCTTTTCCCGAAGTGTGGCGCGCCGTAAGCGGGCTTTCAAATATTGCACAGGCTGCAGGCCGCTGCAATCGAAGCGGCGAATTGGGACCACTGGGCGAGGTGCTGGGTCGCACCGTAGTATTCGAGCCAGCTGACCGCAAGGTCCCTGACGCGATCAAGCCGTTCTATCAAGCTGCACGCAAAGTGCTTGACAGTGTCCGAGACCCTCTGAGCTTGGAAGGGGTGCGGGATTACTACCGCTGGCTCTACTGGGCGCAGGGCCTATTCCNCGCTCGACCGTGCGCACCTAGCTCCGGACGAAACACTCGAAATCATGCGTGAGATTAGGGAGACAACAAAAGAAGCCACATTTCCTTTTGCAACGATAGCTCGGGCCTTCCGTCTGATCGATGAGACTATGGACCCCACTTATTGTGCCTTGGGATGATGACGCGCGCAGAGCCATTATCAATCTACGAAATGCTGAATTCCCACCGTTGGAGGTGCAGCGGCGCTTGCAGCAATATGTTGTGCCCGTGCCTGGAAAGTTGCGCACTGACTGGCTGACGAAAGGTGTGATTGAAGTTATTCGTCCCGAAGATTATGGCGATCGCTTCGTTGTGCTGACCGAAGAACGGCCAGGCGAACTTCCTCCTTTGTACGACCGCATCGCTGGCTTACGAATTCACGACGATCCGGTAAGCCGTTCATCGGAGAGTAACATTTTCCTCTAGTCGAAAATAGTTAACCGATAACCTAGAGGATATCTGAAAATAAAAAACACATGCCATATTGACTTCAACGATAGGTTGTGTAATAAACCCCCAACTTAGGGGCAATAGATGTCTATAAGACTGCACGTTTGGGGGGAGCGTGCTTGCTTCACCCGACCGGAAATGAAGATGGAGCGTGTCAGTTATGACGCGATGACGCCATCGGCGGCGCGCGGCATCCTTGAGGCGATTCATTGGAAACCGGCGATCCGGTGGCATGTGGATCGTATTCACGTATTGCGGCCGATCCATTTCCAGTCACTGCGGCGCAATGAGGTAGGCGCCAAGGCGAGTGAGGCCAATGCGCGCATCGCCATGAAACGCGGTACAACCAAAGGGTTGGGGATCATCGTTGACGAAAACCGCCAGCCGCGCGCAGCACTAGTGCTGGTTAACGTTGCCTACGTGATCGAGGCGCACTTCACCCTGACAGACAAGGCCGGGCCGGAGGACACGCCCGCTAAGCACATCTCCATGTTCAACCGCCGGGCGCAGCAGGGTCAGTGCTTCCATCGTCCCTGCTTTGGCACGCGCGAGTTTGCTGCCGAGTTTGAACTGCTTGCCCCTGACGACCCACTGCCAGCCTATGACCCTCCCCTGACTGAGCGCAATCGCGACCTAGGCTGGATGCTGCACGATATCGACTTTGCTCATGGCAATAAAGCACGCTTCTTCCGCGCGCAAATGGTGAACGGTGTAATTGAGGTCCCCCCTTCGATGCCGAAGAGGTAGTGCGGTGAGTGTGCTGCACGCCTTGGAACGGCAATATCACCGACTGGCTGAGCGCGGCGAGGTCTTTCCACCTGGATGGAGCCGGGAAAAGTTCGGCTTTTGCGTCGTCCTCCGCCAAGACGGGCAACCGGTAGAAGTTGAAGATCTAAGGCACCTTCTTGGCAAAAAACCGATAAATCGGGAGTTCACCGTTCCGGCTTCCTTCAAGCGTTCCGGGACTAGGCCTCCACCTTTCTTCTTGTGGGACAAAACTTCCTATTCTCTAGGCATTGGCGCCGAGGGCAAAGGCTGGAAGGAAACGCTTTTCCAATATGGTCTCTTCAAGGATCACCACTTGGCCAGGTTATCCGGGCAAGAAGATCCTGGTCTTCTTGCTCTCGTTAAATTTCTACAAGCTTGGGAGCCGTCCGCCTTTGGGAAGAGCTGCCTCAAAGACATCGTTCCCGATGCCAATGTCATGTTCCGGCTATATGGTGACAGGGAATATTTGCACGAACGTGTGGCAGCACGAAGGTTGATTGAAGCAGCGTGCATCGACAAGGCAGATCAAGATGAACAGGTCGGCTGGTGCCTGATTACCGGAGAAAAAGCTCCAATTGCAAGATTGCATCCTAATATCAGAGGAGTCGAGGGAGCTAATTCTACGGGCGCTTCCCTTGTAGCCTTTGAACAGCAATGCTCCCGCTCTTATGGTAATGATCAAGGAGCCAATGCGCCAACCTCAAAAGGCGCGGCTTTCCGCTATGGCGCGACACTTAATCATCTGCTCACGCGCGGCGGGCCGAACCGGTTGCTGCGCCCTATTGGGGATGCCACTGTTGTATTTTGGGCTGAAGCTAACAATGGCCAAGCCGCTGATGCACTGTTCGCCAACTGGCTCGGAGAAGATTCTGCCGATAAGGACGCAAGCGAAACACGCAAGCTGCGCGATCAGATACAGGCCGTTGCCAAAGGCAAACGGGTTTCTGAAGTTCTGCCCGAGATCAATCCTGATACACGCTTTCATGTTCTAGGCCTATCACCCAATGCGGCGCGGCTTTCGGTACGCTTCTGGCTGAGCGACACCATAGACGTTTTTGCATACCGACTTGCTCGGCATCACGAAGATATGCGTATCGAGCCACCGCCGTTGAACTGGGGCATAGCCCCCTCTGTCAATCGGCTCCTTGCCAACACCACGGCTGCACAGCGCGAATTCAACAACATTCCACCACTGCTCGCAGGCGAGGTGATGCGCGCAGTGCTAGCTGGGGCCCGTTACCCTCTAAGTCTGCTATCTGCCTCGTTGATCCGACTACGCGCGGGCGATAACCCGGCGACGGGGTGGCATGCCGCGGTCATTCGTGCCGTGCTCGTACGACTTGGCCGTCGTCATTCCGGAATTCCCGAGGAAGGAGAGACTCCGATGAGCCTAAAAATGGACCACAATAATGTGGGCTATCAGCTTGGTCGACTATTTGCCGTCTACGAACTGGCACAGCGTCAAGCGCTGCCTGGCCTGAATGCAACAATTCGCGACAAATACTTCGGTGCAGCCTCTTCCACTCCTGCCAGTATTTTCCCACTGATCGTGCGTGGTGGACAAAACCATCTTGCAAAGCTGCGCAAGGAGAAACCTGGCATGGCTATGCTGATCGAACGCGAACTGGAAGAAATTCATTCCCGTATTGAGCCTGCAGAGCCTCGCTCTCTGCCGCGTTCGTTGCGCCTGCAAGATCAAGGTGAATTCGCCATCGGTTATTACCATCAGCGTGCCACAAAACTGTCCAACGACAAGGACGAGAATCGAGATTTAGGTGAACCGCAGGATCAACTAGATGAAGGGGGTGAGCAATGAGCAATCCGGTCATCAACCGCTACGAGTTCGTCCTCTATTTTGATGTGACGAATGGCAATCCCAACGGCGATCCTGACGCGGGCAACATGCCACGGCTCGATCCTGAGACGAATCAGGGGCTTGTGTCGGACGTCGCATTGAAGCGCAAGGTGCGAAACTATGTTGCCTTAGTGAGTGATGGCCAGCCAGGCCGGGAAATCTACATGTCTGAAGGCGCCACTCTGAACAACCAGCACGAAAAGGGCTGGAACGCAGTGTTTCCTGATGCCAAGCCAACAGACAAGCGCAAGGATGGTCGCGCCAAGAATGAAGCCAAAGCTCGGGAGATTACGCGTTGGATGTGCGCCAATTTCTGGGATATTAGGGCCTTCGGTGCAGTGATGTCGACTGGCATCAATGCTGGTCAGGTGCGTGGTCCGGTGCAGTTCACCTTCGCTCGTTCGGTCGAGCCGATCCTGCCGCTGGAAGTGTCGATCACCCGCATGGCTGCGACGACTGAGAAGGACACCGAGGACAAGGGGGGACGCACCATGGGACGTAAGCATATCGTGCCTTATGGTCTCTATCGCGCCCACGGTTTCGTCTCCGCTCCGCTGGCTAGTCATTCGGTCAAGGGGACAGGTTTTTCCGAGGATGATCTCGAACTGCTCTGGTTGGCTCTCAGCAACATGTTCGATCATGATCGCTCGGCAGCGCGCGGCGAGATGGCGACGCGCAAGCTGATCCTATTCCGCCACGACAGTGCACTGGGCAACGCCCCAGCGCAGACGCTGTTCGATCGGGTAAAAACGTGGCGAGTCCGTGAAGGCTCGACCCGGCCCGTAGGTAGCCCTGGCACCGACAACTGGCCCCCAGCACGCCACTGGTCGGACTATGCCATTACTATTGACCGGGATGGATTGCCTGTCGGGGTCGAGGTAATCGAACGGATCTGAGTGATGTTGCCTCCCCCGGACCAAGATGCCGAAGAGGCTCTGGTGCCGGTGTCCGCGCTGCAGCATTATTTGTTCTGCTCGCGCCAGTGCGCGCTGATTCATATCGAGCGGATCTGGATGGAGGATGGCGCCACCGTCGAAGGGCAACTGCTACACGCTCGGGTGGACAGTGGCCGGTCTGATCGTCGGGCTGGCATCCGGATAGTGCGTGGGCTGACGCTACGTTCCTTTAAGCTTGGCCTGTCGGGTAAGGCCGATGCGGTAGAGTTCCACGGGACGACGCCTTATCCGGTCGAGTACAAACGAGGACGACCCAAAACGCACCGCGCAGATGAAGTCCAGCTTTGCGCTCAGGCACTGTGTCTCGAGGAAATGTTTAGAGTGCCTGTACCTGAAGGCGCATTGTTCTATGGCCAGACACACAAACGGCATGTCATTGCTTTTGATTCGGAATTGCGCGCACTGACGGCACAAATCGCCACAAAAGCGCGCGCTATGATTAGCTCGGGTCGGACACCGCCCCCACAAGCAACACCCGCCTGCCGTCACTGCTCACTCGTTCAAGCATGCTGTCCGCAGAAGCTCGAAAAACCGCCGTCGGTTGGTCGCTGGCTGCAACGCCAGCTTACAACCCTGCCGGACTATTGAGCACCAGCCGCAGGAGACCTTCCACAATGCGCCGTCATCTCAACACGGTCTACATTACCAACGAGGATGGTTGGCTGCGTAAGGACGGCGCCAATATCGTGATTGAAATCGATGGGGCAGAGCGCGGCCGCGTGCCAATGCACCTGATTGATGGTGTAGTCAGCTTCGCGCGTCCAGGTGCCTCGCCGACATTGATGGCGGCTTGCGCTGAGAAGGGGATCACGCTGTCATTTCTGACACCTCAAGGCAAGTTTCTCGCACGAGTGGAAGGTCCACGCACTGGCAATGTCCTGCTGCGCCGTACACAGTACCGTGTTGCCGACGATCCGATACAGGCTGCCCCGATCGTGCGTAGTATCGTCACAGCCAAGGCAGCGAACCAGCGGACCGTGCTGCGCCGCGCACTCCGAGATCACGGGGAAACTATGGCGCCCGACATACGAGCTGCGCTTGAACGAGCAGAATTACGCCTTTGGCACGTCGCCCGCTTAGCAGCCGATGCCAAGGATGTGGCCACACTACGAGGGTACGAGGGCGAGGCAGCACAACTCTATTTTGCGACTTTCGATGCCATGGTACAGGGGGATCGCGAAGCGTTTTCGTTTCGGGGACGCTCCCGCAGACCGCCGCTTGATCGGATTAACTGCCTACTATCGTTTCTCTATGCGATGCTCGGCCATGATTGCCGATCCGCGTTAGAAGGCGTAGGGCTCGATCCTCAGGTAGGGTTTCTTCATACTGACCGCCCAGGTCGCTCCAGCCTTGCGCTCGACCTAATGGAAGAACTGCGGCCGGTACTGGCAGACCGCCTTGTTCTGACTCTCGTTAACCGGAGACAGGTGAAGACGCGCGATTTCCGCATTGATGAAGGAGGGGCGGTATCGCTGACCGATGACGGGCGCAAGGCTGTTCTAGTAGCTTGGCAAGAACGTAAGAAACGCGAAATACGCCATCCGTTTCTGGGTGAGGCAATGCCGATGGGACTGGTTCCGCATATCCAGGCGCTACTACTGTCGCGCCACCTGCGCGGCGATCTCGACGGATATCCTCCCTTCCTATGGAAATAAGCAATGCTAATGCTGGTAACCTATGATGTGAACACGCAGGATTCTGCTGGCCGGCGGCGCCTTCGTCGGGTTGCAAAGCTCTGTCGCGACTTGGGGCAACGAGTGCAGAACTCTGTTTTTGAGTGCCAAGTCGATCCCGCACAGTGGGTAACCCTGCGCGCACGTCTAATCGACGAGATTGACTTCGAAAAGGATTCACTGCGCTTTTACCGCCTCGGTGCAGACGGAAAGCGCCGAGTGGAGCATGTCGGTGCCCGTCCAACGATAGATTTGGATGGACCATTATTATTCTGAAAGGTAATTCCTAGACCGGCATCCCGTTAGATCGAAGCATAGCCAGCGTTCCTGAGATAGTTTGCGCATTCCTGTGGCGGGAAGCGGTCCAGCAGGCTTCCGATCCGTTGCCATGTTGCCTCGACACTGCGTTCAGCTGCCTTTCGGAGCAGGCTTTTGAGCTTGGAGAAGACCTGCTCGATAGGGTTGAGGTCGGGGCTGTAGGGCGGCAGGAAGAGGAGCTTTGCGCCGGCAGCCCGGATGGCTTTGCGGACCGCAGCACTCTTGTGGCTGCCGAGATTGTCGAGGACGACGATGTCGCCTGGCTTGAGCGTCGGCACCAGGCATTGCTCCACATAGGCCCGGAAGCGCTCGCCGTTGATCGGCCCGTCGAAGACATAGGGGACGTCGATGCGGTCTGAGCGCAGGGCGGCCAGGAAGGTCATGGTCCGCCAGTGGCCATGCGGCACCCGGCCGATCAGGCGCTGGCCCTTGGCGCAGCGGCCATGGCTGCGGGTCATGCTGGTCTTGGCCCAGGTCTCGTCGATGAAGACCAGGCGGGCCGGATCGATCTTGTTCTGATGCCGCTTCCAGCGCTCCCGGCGCCGGGCCACATCAGGCCGCTCTTGCTCGCTGGCGCGCAGGCTTTTTTTTGAAGCGGATACCCTCAGCCTTGAGAAACCGCCAAACTGACCCGTAGCTGCCCCGCTTGCCCGCCGCACGCAACTCGTCCACCAAATCCTGCAGGGTGATGTCAGATTTCTCGGCAATCCGGCCCAGCACCCAATCCCGCTCTGCCAGCAGCAGCAGCGGTCGCGTGTTGCCCATCCGCTTGGCCGCCGGACTCCCGGTGGCGCGGTAGCGCTGCGACCACTTCACCACGCTCGCCACGCTCACCCCGAAGGTTGCCGCCACCTTGCGGCAGGTCTCCCCAGCGGCAACCCGGGCCACTACTCGTTCACGCAAATCCAGCGAATACGGTCGAACCATCCCTGCTGACCTCCTACCAGCAGGAATGGTGAATCTGATTCGTCGAAAACCCGAAACCCGAAATCCGCCCCGACTCACAAAGGACTCACCACCGTCTCAAACATGTCCCGAGGCACGATTCAGAGACATCGAACTACGCTCTAGCCAGACCGGACCAAGGATTACCTGATCTGTTGGATGGATGTTGTCTTTAAGAGCTTGAGCCACAAGGGTTTCAGGTCCTGGTCGCGGTGGTTGAAGCGATAGCAAATTTCGGCCAGGTAAAGATGGAAGTATTGCCTGGGCACACCGCGATATGGATAGAGCCAGTTCTTGGCGTAAGACCAGAAGCCCTCAATGCCATTGATGTGGTTGCGGTCAACCGACCTTCCTTTCTCCTTGCGGATCGTCACATGCTCCCCGCGCAGCTTCAGTGTGGCATAGGTCTGCCATTCGTCGGTATAGTAAACCCCTTCCCAGGTATGCGCCTCGATCTCGCGCATCACCGATAGCTGGTTATGCGCTGGGACTGGCACCGCCTTGATCTTGCCGTTGCGCTTGACTAGGCCGCACATGATCACCTTGCCAGCAGCCGATAAAAAGCGCTCCCGGGCTGCAGAACTGGCCGCGCCGCGAAAGCGCTGCCAGTAAGACGGCACGCCGAGCACAAACAGGTCCAGTACGCCGGTGCTTCGTGGCATCCGCAAGACGCACTGAAGACCATACCGAAGTCCAGTTGAAACGTCGGCCGCAGTTTCGGCGTTCCAGACGACCGTCTCCCAGCCGATAGGACCGCGCTTCCCGCAATACAGACAACGTTTCATTGCCAAATCCTCTCGGATTTGGCCCGTCTGGTTAGGGATTACCTTCTGAAACGGTGATTGGTTCACGTGCGAAGTGCAAGCGTTAGTTTTGTGGCCGAGAGACTCGCGACAAATCAAATGCTTTATAAGTGAATAGTTTAGCTCCTTGGAGAACTGCTCCATACCGTCCTAAGCGCTGCCATTGCAAACGTTCGCATAACGGCAGCTATTTACCTAATTATTCCATTGCCTTAACAACTAGTGGGTCGCCTCCCGCGCGGAGGCGTGGATTGAAACCTGGGCCAACAAGCGGCGCTATTTCGGATACTGCAGTCGCCTCCCGCGCGGAGGCGTGGATTGAAACACTGGAAAGGAAGCCGCATGAATGCCGTCGCCCAGTCGCCTCCCGCGCGGAGGCGTGGATTGAAACTCGCTAGGCCAGTGGGGCTGCAGCGTGGCCTGGGGTCGCCTCCCGCGCGGAGGCGTGGATTGAAACAAGTCTACCGTGATCACGAATCCCCTGCGCGCTCCTGTCGCCTCCCGCGCGGAGGCGTGGATTGAAACAAGTCGTCCCGAAGCCCGAGCCGGAGAAGCCGCGCGTCGCCTCCCGCGCGGAGGCGTGGATTGAAACGTCTAAGGAGCCGCCGACATGGATATGACCGCTGGTCGCCTCCCGCGCGGAGGCGTGGATTGAAACTATCCTTTCGGTCGCATCATGCAAATCATCAGGAGTCGCCTCCCGCGCGGAGGCGTGGATTGAAACCCGCGTCCTCTATACGACGGGCTGGACGCCTAATGTCGCCTCCCGCGCGGAGGCGTGGATTGAAACTGGACGGGATACGGGCCGATCACTTGGAACGGCGGTCGCCTCCCGCGCGGAGGCGTGGATTGAAACCGGCAAAACCACGCTTGCGGACCAAATTGCACGCGTCGCCTCCCGCGCGGAGGCGTGGATTGAAACTTCGAGTGCCATTGCCATAAGCAACAGAATTATCGTCGCCTCCCGCGCGGAGGCGTGGATTGAAACGCCAATGCCGCGTTGAATGCGAGCAATGCGCCGGGTCGCCTCCCGCGCGGAGGCGTGGATTGAAACGCGGATTGCAGCCAACACCGCTGGATTGCGCATCGTCGCCTCCCGCGCGGAGGCGTGGATTGAAACTGCCAGTGGTTCGGCAGGCGGGCAGATGGTCGCTTGTCGCCTCCCGCGCGGAGGCGTGGATTGAAACTCGACTTCCAGCACGCCGGACGGCCAGGCTCCGCGTCGCCTCCCGCGCGGAGGCGTGGATTGAAACGAGGTCCGCCCATGACCGCCGCAGATCGCCAACTGTCGCCTCCCGCGCGGAGGCGTGGATTGAAACAACAATGTAGTAGGTCATGGTTATGTGCCTCCGTGTCGCCTCCCGCGCGGAGGCGTGGATTGAAACGTGGGATGCGGTGGAGAGGGGCGCGGCATCCTACGTCGCCTCCCGCGCGGAGGCGTGGATTGAAACCGCCTTGTCCCGCTTTTCGCCCTTGCCACTCGGTAGTCGCCTCCCGCGCGGAGGCGTGGATTGAAACAAGCTCCGCCTGGCCGATATCGAGGACCGGGAGGTCGCCTCCCGCGCGGAGGCGTGGATTGAAACGGGTTCTTCGTCGCACATTCTGAGGGCCGCTGCATGTCGCCTCCCGCGCGGAGGCGTGGATTGAAACAAGCTGTTGCCAGCGAGCGCGAAGAAATCGCCTGTCGCCTCCCGCGCGGAGGCGTGGATTGAAACTGCTTATGCGGCAAGCCTTTTAACCAGCCCGTCGTCGCCTCCCGCGCGGAGGCGTGGATTGAAA